>Ga0123357_10014054_pt1 | contig 10431 bp, 6 predicted proteins | sample TergutEmb28metaG_FD_89873 | JGI IMG/M metagenome (GOLD analysis project Ga0123357, IMG submission 89873) | Embiratermes neotenicus P4 segment gut microbial communities from Petit-Saut dam, French Guiana - Emb289 P4 | ecosystem: Host-associated > Arthropoda: Insects > Digestive system > Gut ...
CAGGTTCCTTTATGTATCTGTTTGTGCTGAAATTGTGTACTCATGACTATCATATTATTAGCTGCTGCAAAATCACATAGGAGTTCTCCATTTCTGTTGGTTTCTTCGTGTAATGTGTGTTTAACAGTTATTTTCTGGTATGCTGGTTCTTTTCCAAGTTTTGCATTTACATCACCCAGTATGATTGTTAGGTCACTCTCTGGGACCTTATCTACCACTGACTGTAAATCGTCATAGAACTGTTCCTTTATCTCCTCTGTTTTATCTTCCTTGGGCGCGTATGCATTTATTAGTGTTATATTGTTAAATAAATGTAATAACAACAACAACAATGTTGATTATAATAATCACCATCACAGATAATAGTAAGCAACACCTGAAATTATTTTTACTGATTCAATTATGCTAACAATAAATAATTAAGCCAGGAGTAACTAATGAATATCACATTCATGAAGAACTTACGAGATGATTAAAAACTTGGTGAATTCCGACTATCATTCAGTTCAGTACCTTTTACTTTCCAGACTGTTAGCTAAAAATGTAGACTAAATATATACACCACTCTAATTATACGTGTTCTTCTGTGTGAGTGCAACACATGGACCCTCACATTAAGGGAAGTGACAGCAGGTTGGAAAAAATGTGTAACGAGGAATATCACCATATGTATTGTACTTTGCACTATGTATGATTAAGGTGATGAAATGAAGGATGATGATGGGGTGGGGCACGAAGCATGGGAAGGATGCCTAAAACATTTTAACTGGAAAACGTAAAGGGAAGAGACCATTCAGAAGACATACACAAACAGAAGGTGAAAAAGAAAATATAATAATGAAACAGGGCTAAAGAGTAATGTGTAAATTGGATTCAACTGACTTGTAATGAGGTCCAACTGCAGATAGATAATGAAAATCTTGGCAGCATAAGTAAAGGGCATGTCTTGATAAAACCTGGCAACAACTACGAACTTCTTGAAAAGTGACCTGTTCAGAAGTCAGTTAGGCAAAAGTGTGCTGACTTTCATAGTTTGCACACTTTTGCCAATTATGTACCTTTGTCCAGCCTACTGTTACTGCCTGTCTTATAGTCTAATACTCTACAGTCTGCTCATGATCTGCCTGTTCCCTTGCAGCAAGACCACATTTCATACCCATATTGTAATATGTCCTGTCTTGCCTGTAACTAAAATATCTGCTTTCCCAAGTGGCAGTTTATACTCATTGACTGGTACATCCTCCACAGCAGCCCGATACAGCACTTTGGGTTCAAAGAAGATGCATGGATCTTTATCCTGGATGCAGGACAACAGCAGACCTTTTGCCTTAATCGGCCCTCTCGGAATTACAATCTGTTCAAACAAGAATATTTAGGTTACACAACTATACTAGTGTGTAAGTCTGCTCAATTGTCAATGCAATGAATGCCCCACAGAACACAGTGCCTTGGATTTTAATTCATTTAAAGATCTTGTGCCAAAGCCAAGGCCACGTAATAGGATGAGACCACAGTATCCACAGGTAAATCAGGTGGAAAGTTGAGTACAGTCCAAGTGATGAGCATGCAACATAATATTGACACATAAATACCGGTTATGAATACTCTAAAAATATGTACAAATACAAAGACATTAATTAATCATATACTACAAACTGAAAAACGTGGAAGACTATGAGTGATGTCCTTGACATGCAATGGACTGCCACACATGAGAATGATATCCACAGTACAGATGAAAAAATCTTAACAGCTGCCAAGTTGCACCTAGGATCATTATAAATTAAAGTCACATACAATGTTACACTTACATATTTATTTTTTATCCTTATATTATGACCCAAATCTGATTTTATAATTCCACAGTTGTGAAGAAATTTTAATAGTTTTATAATCTTAAGACAACACAAAACTTATTTTATATTCTCAGATGATGAAACAAAAAAATCTGATATGCAATGCCAAATATTTTTAATATAATTGCAATAATTTATGCTCTGTGAAAAGGCCTGAAGATGATCCATGCAATTAAAACATCTGCATATTTTGACAGTTACTACATTTGTAATCGTCTGAGCTATGATTCAAGTCAAAATGCTGAATTGTAACTTTCTCTTCCTCATTACTGACAGTATCATTAATCACAGTATAGAGACCAACTGTGCAACATTTTGTCTTCTGTATCATAACTTTGGGTGGCAGTCATGACCAAATTTTGTTATCCAGGGTTGTCTTGTTTAGGCAACCACAGAGTCTTTCTGTAACCTCTTATACAATATCCTGATAGGTAGTACTTTCACCAGGAAGTTTTATAGCTATACTAGCACACTTTCCATTGAAGTTACATTCACTTAGTCCTCAGAATTTGGGTAGCTAGTTGGAAGCAAGGTAAATATTTTCATTCTCTTTGTATGTTCCTTAGAACAATGGACAACTCTTACATGTGGATGGCTGGCTGAAAGAATCTGCCAACTCAACAATTCAAGCATGTATGTCCCACACTGGTACATTAAAATTCTACTGTGGAATAACTACATTTAATGTCATTTAAAAAAATAACATTTAACAAATTCTAAAACGATGATATACGACAACCACAGTATACAAACCAACAATTTGTAACAACAATGCTTGCATTTCTGTATGCTTGAAATGATAAGATGTTTGCTTTTGCTCTATCAAAATTTCTTAATACTAAATTTTCATCATCATTTCTAATTATGAAACTGAAAAGTGATCTATTCCCTGACCAAGTGTTTACCAATGTGCTCTGGATGAAAACCGCAACATACAAATATCTGCACATACATGCTGCAAGAGGTGGGCCCATGGTGGCTTCAGCTTCATTGTATCACTATTTCAATAAATAGTCAATGAACTAATAACAGTGATAAGACTGGCCAGGAAGTAAGGATAAGACCAAGGTTGTCTTGACTTATATCTTTACCATCTCATCTCAGATGAGGTCTTAATCTCCTTCTCTATTACATGTAACATGAGAATCAAACAGTTCAGCTGGTACAGGGAATGACTAAAACTGGACAAATGGGGTTCAAATCCAGGCAGTAGCACACTGCTGCCAAACAAGGGTTAAGGCAGCCACAGTAAAATGATGAACAACTCATTAGTGCTTAGGTACAGAATGCATGGAGCTTTACTTCCAACTTCTTATATGCCTTCATGGTATGGAGCTTTGATACAGAAAATGTTACCTTTAATTTTACAAAGGATGGATTCTACCACCAGTGAGGCAGTCATCCACATACTGGCAACTGCAGACAGTACAGCTGTTTCCAAAAGCTTTTGTCATTAAGTGTCTTAAATGGTATATTGAATTGCGGAGTGGAAAGAGGCAAGGCAGACAATGTGTTTACATGTTAGTATAGAGCTTGCAGGTGTCACTCAAACCTAATCCTGTGTGATAACCAACAATTCGGTTTCCACCTAAGCAAGTCATTCCAAAATATCCATTACTGTACCACATGTTGTGTGGTGGCTTACAGTTATCCACTCCACACCATACAGGAATGGGATCCAATTTAGATCAAGGGAGCATAGATGTTTGTATACAAAGAATTAATTGCAATGTAGATATGTGTAATTTTTAACCAGTTTAACAGGCAAACTGCATTACTGCTGTTTCACCAACATTATATTACATTTATGTACATCACTGTAAACAAACTTTGTAAAATTCTGCATTATTGATGCCACAATATATGTATGCTTCCTGTGACCTACTTTATTACTGCATGTTTTGAAGAAATTTTGGTGTCTGCTCCTTGAAGATTGCGAAATGATGATGACAAAACACGCACAAACTATGTAAAAGATAGTATGCAAAATAAACAATGTAAAATATGTGGCTTCTATAATGCTGTTGTAGGTAAGTTACTGACATCATATTAAAGAGCCATATGAACAACAGGCAACATATGAACTATGGGACAGAAATGGTGTGGCTACACAGATAATCATGAGACTTGCCTTCAAACCTGCTGCATGTGCAAAAAAGCCTTCGGGGCTCTGGGAATGGTACAGAGAGCCATGCCCAACAGCACCCCATGCTGCTCGCACAGTCAACTTGCCACAGTCAAACTGATTGCCACTTCGATACCTGTACTTAGCAGCTTCATTTACAAGCTGAAATGAAAACAATATGGTACTTCATCTTCTATCTTTCCCCAACTTAGGGTTAAAGCTCATCCTAGAACAGGCTACGAAAGTCCAGAGAGGGAGGAGAAGTAGAGCGCTGCTCTTTCTTTAACTTTGGTGCTAGATGGTGGTGGGGGGGTGGGGTGGTCAAGGCCACACCTCAGCCACTTTACCCCTGGGGAAAGAAACCTGGTATCCATTGTACAGAAAGCTGTGTGAGCACCAGGTGTGGTCTGGATAGGTACGGAAAAACTCACCCCATTGGGATTCTATCCCCGGACCGTCCAGCCTGTAGTGGGTCGCTATACTGACTGCTACGATTTAATCATTTTATTTTATTTAATAATTACTGTACTACAGGCACCCCTGGAGATACACAAATTAATGTCAACACCATTGTTTTTAGTTTCGACTTTAAAGAAGATAAAATTGAAATTATCCACATAAAAATTAGGGGTCACAAATGGCTAAAAAGAATGACATTAAGTTTAATTGAATGACAGTATTATCAATGAAACCAAAGGAATAACAAAAATCTGATTTATTGAATTCTGAATTATTTGTAAAGGCAGATACTGAGAAAGCTGCAGGATATCAGCACTCAGACATCAACATGAAATTACTCCCCAAATGCATCAAATTCCTAACATAAATTGTTGGAGAACTTACAGACATACCACCCAGTACATGAATCCCTCTATATACTGAGGCAACATGAAATCATATAAATTAATAATTACACACACTGCTGATTTATTTTGTGTATGATTTCTGCTAGTACAAATTCCAGTACCTGATGGTTGTCACACATTAACTTCAGAGATTCACACCACCCAAATGTTAGTGATCTTAAAATGCACATGATGCATCATAAAAAATTTGTATATATATATATATAATATATTGTCCATTCACGATCCATACCACATTTCACAGCTTAACTACAATGGTCAATAAATCAGAGCAGTGCTTTCCAAACATGATTCTGGAAAACTGTACTGTTTCGCAGAACACTATCAGGGGTTCCGTAAGAGATGATGGAATAAAGACACAAATTTTAAAATACCATGAAAAATTCCAAATACCCTTCCAAATATCGCAGAAATTTTGGCCAGTAATTGGCAGCACTGAAGTAACCTCTGTACTCTAACAACTGCCACTTTGATTTCTGACCTGTAAACATTTTTATATGCAGGGATTGATTGATTGATTGGTTACTGGGTTCGAGACCTTACAGTCCCGATGCAACTAGGCCTTCACTGACGGGCCCTTTGCGCCCCATATCGATTTATGGGAGCCCTGTTGCTGTACTGAAGTTCCAGATGGCCCCCAGATTTATACTCTTAATGTCCTCTGGCTGCAAGAAAAAGGAGTCCAGATACGCATGTCAGAATGAAGCCAAAGCTTCACACTCACAAAGAATGAGGGCAGAGGATTCATCCTCTGCTCCACACCTATACAATGGACTGTCTGACAGCCCCATTAGGTGAAGATGTCTCCTCTGGGTATTATGTCCAGCAAGAAGACCAGTAACAGCCCTGGATTGTATCCTATTAAAGGACAGAAACCTAACCTTGGTACCCAGACAGGGTTCCATAAACAAGTGTTCCTTAGGACATAACCAATTATGTTTGGGGCTCCTCCACAGGGGTGGGGGTGGGGGGGGGGAGGTTGGGAAGCAATGGCCTGGAGGAAAGAGACCACTTGCCCACTCATATGTAGAGGACAAGGTAATATTAAAGTGTATCTGAAATAAGCCATACATGCAGATGTACACTCAATAATCACACTGAGGACTGAGACAGAGAGAGATTATTACAAATATAAAAATTTGTATCTGACTTCTATAAATTGTAAATTTCTTGACATCTGGGTAATTAAGAGCATTAGATTATCAGTAACGACTTGGTACAGAGTTTGTTTCATTTAGTTAGGTAATGCCTTGGTGCAGTGTTCTCTGAAAAGTTGATGGTTATTCAGCTTGTCAAAAAAAATCCCCTTTTTCATGGAATCCATAAATGTGGTACGGTACATCCAACTAAACTACAAATAACAAAATCAAACCCATGTTGAACAACAACTATGAAGTAAACAAAATTTAACCAAAATGTTATTAAAGTCTGGCACCACTCCAGCGACAAGCAGAAATGCAGCCAAAGCCTTACACATTAAACACATGGTATCATGAGAAAGTCATGCTTGATAGGAGTAACCACATCCAAAAGTGATCACAGTAAAAAAGAAACTGAATGTAAAGGATGTAATTGGTTGAGGTCTGATTTTTAGACTACAGAGCCACTACAGAAATGGAACAACTGTAATAGCCTAAAAAGGACTCAAGGCACACCCTTTAACCCTTTAAATGCCGAGTTAAATCCCATCTGCCATCTGCTGCCATTATTAGCAGCTCATCATATTCTCCATGTTAGCAGGGTAAGGGTTAAAAGCCTATTACTACATACTTAAATCCACTCAGGAATCTGCTTCAAGGACTCATTTGTACAGTACTTAATGCACTGTTGACAAACATTGTCTCCAACAACTGGTGAATCAACCTGTCCAAACAAATGGATCATATCTCTGAGACATGCTGAAGTCATGCTTAGACTTCACTAGTATTTAATTATGCCATCAACAATTCTGTAGCCTTCTTTTATACACCTCTGATGGGAAAAATAAAGTAACAATGCAGCAGTGAGGGTCTGGTATTTAAGTACAGCTGCCAGGACAGGAACACCAACAACGATATATTACCTGATCGAACGCTGGGAAGATATAATCAGCGAACTGCACTTCTGCAACTGCTGTTGCCCCTGCAACGGCACACCCAATTCCAAATCCTACAATTCCTTGTTCACATAATGGTGAATTAAATACTCTGTCCTTGCCGAATTTTTTCTGAAGGTCTAAAGTGCAACGGAACACTCCGCCAAATGCCACATCTTCTCCAAAGACAACTGTAACATAAAGCAAATGTAAGATGTAAAGGTAAGTGATCCCGTTACAGGCCCGGTGTGGCCCAGAGGGTGGGTAGAGGACTGCGGCACTAGAATGGGGTGAGCGGTCAGTAGCACGCCCAGGCCGCACTTTACCCCCGGGAAAGACCCGGTACCCATTTTACAGGAGGCTGGGCGGGCCTCAGGGCCGGTCTGGACAGGCAGAAAATCTCATCCCCAACGGGATTCGATCCCAGACCGTCCAGCCCGTAGTCAGTCGCTGTACCGATCGAGCTACCTGGCCCACAAACGTAAGATGTAGGAAGCCAAAAACACAACAGCATTAACAATACAGCAGAATGTTTGACTGTTATAGAGAGACATCATGATTCCTTTGAGAATATAAGAAATAAAGATATCAGATAAACAACCAGTTAGAAACAAAATAACAAAGTTATGCTCTTCTGCATTTTATATTTGTTTGTTATTTAATGACACTTTCAAAAGCTCAAACTACACAGCAAAGAATAATTTGCAAATAATGAATTGGAAGGGGTGTGGAAACATTGTCTAATTCAGAGTATTATCGTGTCATGCACATTGACTAACAAAAAACATGAAAATTATTATGTGTATGGTGCAGACTGTTGGAAATCTTTAGACACATAACTTAGTAAACTGCACGATATAAATAACAATGTGAAGTTTATAAAATTTCAGTCATGACAGCCAGTCTCTGCACCAAGATATGAACATGAAGAAGGTGTGTTGTCCATTCACTTGTTTGGTGACAAGAGGTAGCTATGCAGTATGGGTAGATATACAACAGGGAATGAAGAAACAGTTGACACAGACAAAAGAAGCAGTTACAGGAGGAGGAAGCCTTTTCTGAGGACAATCCACACTGGTGGTAACAACACTGATACTATCACTGTAGCTAACTGCTAATTACAATCCATTTGACTTTCTTGCTTCTGCCTGCACCTGGAATGGCAAACAAATTTTGGATTCAGAGTGTGGTGTGCAAAGGTGGAGCTGGGGGGGGGACCTACAAGAAAAAGTTGGGTACCCAGAAGAACAGGTATATGATAAGGATTGGCAGAGATGACCCAGATTTACTACACTCAGAAAGACTTATCATGTCACTACTCAAAAAATGGAAAGGTATGAGTGAAAACCACATGACTGTCTGATCTAAGACTTAAGACTGACACCTTATCCTAAAACACTATGTAGCAGCATAATGGCAAATACAAGTTGGTTTTGGTCTTCATATGTGTCTTCCGGCGTTGTTACTGATTTATGCATTGTTGGCATGCTAATCTTGTCGTAACCATGCTGTGCAACCCTGCAATTGTATTCACGAATGCCAAGAAAGGATCAAAGTAACCTCACAAAGCAGTATCTTCAACCAGTATTATATTTACTTTATTTCACTTTTCATGGTTTTCAAACAATATATTACCTTAGCTTAAGAAACATGACATAGAAATGTTAATATTTATTTACGCCGCAATTCCAGGAGGAGAAGTAACCACTGCTGTTGTTTTAGTATCAAAATTGTTTACAAAATCACTGGCACAAAACTTTGCACGCCAAGTTATCCTTTACTTACTTGATGTGGGATCACTTGCTAAAGTTGTATGTAATGCATTGTTGATAGCCTGACAAAGATTCATCCGTCTGGTTTCGCCTGTGAAAAAACATGTTCGGAAGAAACTGATTTTGACGGTAATAACGAATCCACAACTCAGTACGTGGTATGTTATTTCTCTATTGCATAGCAGTGAGACTGGCGTATATAATACAACTAAGTCTAGAATCATGGGGTACAAAAACATTAATTAACCTCAATTACACTATGCATACACAAGAACACCACTTCTGTTAACAACTTTACCTCCATCTTCAAATGTTTTTTCTGGAGAAAAATTAAATTCAATATAACGCTTAGTTACAGACTCATGTAAAATAGCTGGCGATCTCCGTATGACACCACTGCCTAACGTTTGAAACTGAATTCTCACACCAACCCTAACCAAACCCACAAACGCCATTCCTCGATCTGTGTCAGCGCCTATCTCTTACGAATCAGCTCACCATACTGACCACAGATCATTATACTCATGGATCAGTGATTATACTGACACGGGAGACTACGTATGATACAGATTACAGCTTGGTATGTCGCTATTCACTCTTATCCATGATTGCTACTACCCATGAATCGTACTATGAAGACCATTACATGCGGCCATCTGTATTCTGGCCAAATGCCACGGATTACTGACAGGGTGTGCTTGGTACCGGCAGCTTGTATGAATACGGAGCGCCACATGTGAGCTGGTGTTCAGGAGAGAATGAGTTTATCACTTCACGGAATGGCACGCCGTGAAAATGAAATTTCAAGGACAAGATTTGTACCCTGGTTTAATATGTAAGGAAAATAACACCTTAAGGGTATCTGTGTGCATGTTTCCATACAGGATATTTGATCGTAGGTTACATTAAAAATTATGGCCTCCCCAGCAGGATCACTTAGGAAATTAGGATTTACGTTTGTATTATTACAGATTAAGGTGTGTATCTGGGTATCTGTAGCAGTAAATATTAAAGCAGGTTAGTGCACGTAAGTGTTCATTATATCAGAGTTACACATAGAACATATTTTCATCCAAGCTGTTCCTTTTACAGGGCTGAATGGCACCAAGTCTACAGACAGATTTATTCGGCCGACACAGCGGCACAATTGGAGGGTTTTGAACGTTTGGTCGTTTGGAAAGTAAGGTATGCTGTTTTGTTGTCTGTGAAAGATGAATTATGGTGAATATATAAAAATGAAATACACATTTTTTACGAAATGTGAGTGGCCGAAAATGGGCATATGAGTGACTTCTGTCAATCACTTCAAATCTTAGTTACAGCGTATGTGTATATTCTTCTTCTTTTAATCCTTTGTTGCCCCTTCGAGGCATCGTGTCATGTGTGTGTATTCCTGTAGCACCAAACGTCAGTCTACAAGGCCTTCCTTGAAATGTAATTAGCTTGTTCCTCAGCAGGTGAAGAAACCCTGTTTTATTTGAATATGAAGGCTGACTGTCATGTTCACAGAAGCTTGCCATTGGACCACATTCTGAATTATCTGAATTCACTCCTTGTCTTTACTGCTTTCTTCCAAAGCTATACTTCAGCATTATTCTGAATTGTTTCATTTTTATTGTATGTAATCATTGCCTGGTCTAAATCTACATTAAATAATGTGCTGTTGTAGCCAGTGAACCATGTACATTTGTCTCTGAATAATTTCAGATGTCCAGAGGGTATTCCAGTGGGAGTACAG
>Ga0123357_10014055_pt1 | contig 10431 bp, 6 predicted proteins | sample TergutEmb28metaG_FD_89873 | JGI IMG/M metagenome (GOLD analysis project Ga0123357, IMG submission 89873) | Embiratermes neotenicus P4 segment gut microbial communities from Petit-Saut dam, French Guiana - Emb289 P4 | ecosystem: Host-associated > Arthropoda: Insects > Digestive system > Gut ...
CATGAAATAACTCAATAAATAAGTCGCAAGCTCCTGAGGATGGATGTATTAACATCCGAAACATGTTGAGCATCAAATAATGAAATAATAAAGCAAGTGACATCAAGTTGGTCTCTCTTTATTCAACTATCAAGATGATGCACGGTTCAATAAACCTAATATTTACACACTCAAAATATCAAATATTTATTGCTTTACCATTGCAACAATGGTTGCACGAAAGTACATCAATATAACGTTTTATGTACATTGGCTACCTTGTAATAATAAGCAATGCTTGGCGAACCGTTAGGCGTAGGCGTACTACAGTCTGAGAAACCACAGTCTAGAGTATGTTTCGTGGTAAGGATCAGCTCTCGTCGTCTGGTTTGCATATGAAACATAATTATGCATGTGATTATTTTGCCCCGCTTTCTTTTTAATACAAACCAAGTCAGGTCAGTTAAAACAACATGTTCCAAAGACAGCAAACCACATTTTTTTTAATGTTTTGTTAACCGTGCATCCCTGTACAATCTCGTAAAAAACCTCAACTTGGCGCACTGTTTATCTCAGTATGTTTATTTCTTTTCTCAGCGCGTTTCGGTCGACTATGTGCCCATCATCAGGAGAAATAACTGTATTTACGCGACACTTAGTACTGGTTACTCTGAAACTATCCAGTTGTTTCAGGGTGACAAGTACCAAGTGTCGCATACACACACTTATTTCTCCTGATGATGGGCACATAGTCGCCCGAAACATGTAGAGAAAAGAAATAAACACACGAAGAAAAATTGTGCACCAAGCTGGGTTTATGTGCAAGATTACAAAACAGTAAATCACGCCAACGCAGAACAATTGATGCATAATACTCATAATGGGTTAAAGAAAATTTCATCTTTCACTATACGGTTGTGCTTGTGGTGGTAATGTGAAAACCGTACTGGTATCGACATGGACAGGAGCATGTCAATAGTACACAAATCAACGATTTCCGATGTGGTATACCTTCGTCAGAACCTTACAGAATAAGAAAATGCAATTTCATACAGCAGTTACGAACGCCTACAGAGCTGTCTCCTTCCATTCTTGTCAGTCTGCACACACACGTAGTTGCAAGAAGAAAACAAAACAGGCACATATGCAGATGCGACGCGAATGCAAGTACTTCGCAAATTTCCGTAATAACAACGTATATTAACAACACTAACGGCCAAAGAGTAAACTTCACAGTGAAAATCTACAGGATTCTGGCGATGGTACATAACATTTGGAATCATTCACTGTTTGGACTTCGTCTATAGCCCCATGTTTAAAAAAAAAAAATTAAAAAAGTTTTAGGAACACGATCGGTCCCCGAAACGTTTCGCGGGACGATGGAAAAACTCCAAATATTGAATTATTCCAAACAAACAATCAATGAGAATCAATGAGAATTAAGTGGGAGGATCCTGTGACGCGGACAGGGACGCTCATACGACGTCGTAAGACCCTCTTCTAAAGTAAGCACTCAGAAGCACAATAAGCAGCACACACTACAGACGTAAAAGTCGGAGCCTGGAACCCAAAAACGCTACGACATCTCCATTCCGTAAGTGGTGGCACAGAAGTGGCACATCCGTTTCTGTCCGTCACGAATTTTTGAAATGAGACAGCAATATTGGTACGCCCTTCCAAATCGCTCACTCTCCTACCTTGAAGATTGAGTCAGCAGTTTCTCAAGAATACGGATTCCTATTTACCAAACCATATAGCGTCACATCCCAGAAAAAATAATGTTCAACGTGGCTACCGTGCGCGCAGTTCTTGAAGGTCTGAGGCAGCAATACAGCAACAACTTGGTATTTCCCTTCTACGACTAATGAAATATTACACTGAACCCGTTATGCGACATACACCAGTCGCCGGATGAAATAAATCTCACCACATGCAGTTGTAATTAAATACACCGCACTTTCCTATTCCAAACAAAGCCTCGAGCCATTGCCATGCACACGCGGTTATGATTTCAAAGTAATTATTGGGCTACGATGTTAAGGTAAAAACATCGAAAAGGAGACGTTATGGCTTTTTAATCAGATTCGCCCAGATGCGAATGAGTGACGTACTGTCGTACAAAAGCGGATAGAATGCTGCAGTACGCGCAACACTGTGTTCATTTACATTTCCCAAACACATTCGAATTATATGCAAGGGTGCGAAGATGCAGACTTGGTGATGCACATGACCACCCAGACAGATGTTTCTGTGTGCTACCTCCAACATGCAGATGGGCTAATAAAATGATTTGTCGTCATCACAAAGCCAAAGTTCGGCATCGCACATGCAAGGAACGTGAATACGACATACGACCTCCGTGCGTTTTACCGACAGCATTCCGCTCTCCCACTAAAACATAACTGGGTTCGAGAAATTCCGTAACAGTGCGATAATCGGTAACCATCCTAATTACAAGCTAAAGTTATGCTTCTTGAAAAAGCCAGTTTGTCATTGTCAGTTTTTCTTGCCTTCAGGAAGAAATAAATGCGTGATAAAAACGAGACGCATATTGTGTTTGCTGTTCTGCACATTTTATTGGCCTGGGTAGTAAGATGAAAACCTAATGTAACGAAACTAACCTCAGTCCACGTATGAAAGACGTTCAGTAAGATTCCCTACATCAAAAAACGCAGTCTAAACGACAAGTCCTTACGTAAAATGCAGCTCATTTATTCCACTGCAGTGACACTCTATTTCCACACAATCCTCGAAGACACATCTATTTATCCCACCTTGGCTCGAGTTAAAAAAATTCCGCCACCGTAGAAATCGGGATTCTGCAATCGCACCCATTCACTAACAGCAATTTCCACTGCCTCATTACTATGGAATCGGCGACCTACAAAACGTTGATTAAGGGGCTCAAATTCTGTTTCTCCACTCGTGCGTCGTTCAAATCCGCCCTTCAAATGACGGGCCAACCGGTGCGATCATCATAATCATCATCATCGTGTACGTCCGTTCAGCCATTTTCGAACGAACTGTACCATTTTTGACATGCTGCACACTCAAGGCACCATCAAATGTTATCAAAATGCGTCAATTATTATTTGATACAAAAGACACAAAACGAAGGCTATACATTTCTATAGTAAAACCAGCCAGATGCACTAATGTATCAAATTTATTTTATTTTGGAGAATGACACTCTACATGTTTCGGACGGTCTTTCCGTCCATCATCAGGAGTTCAAAACTGTACATACAGCAACAGGCATATGTCAAACAAATACTGCTGTCTGCTTGCTTGCTAGCAGACAGCAGTATGTCTGACAAATGCCTGTTGCTGTATGTACAGTCTTGAACACCTGATGATGGATGCAAAGACCGTCCGAAACATGTAGATTGTCACTTCAAAATAAAATAGTTTGATACGTTGGTGCATCTAGTTGGTTTAACTATAGAAAAGATATTATGATGCATGGCCCTATGAACGTCAAAAGAAGGCTATAAACTTAGACCCTACACCAGAATTAAACTCATCACTGCTTCGTCCATAAAAATAAACCTGAGATCCGCAATTCTCACGCAGGCGTAAGCTACGACTGAAGTCCTTTCCGGCTAACACAACGCGTAGGTGAGGTGTTACCAACAGTCCGGCGAAACAAGCACTACTCTCGACATATTAATGGTAGCACAGGCCTAATACACCACACGGTGTTTTAAGCCAGAAGACCATAATCAAAGCAAAGAAATCTTTCCGCAGTTTTCCATCTCTTTCGTCATAACGAATTCATTCTTGTGAACTTTGGACTTTGTACTTGCTCGTAGCAATGTCGATGTGTGTTACTTCAAATTCCAAGCTATAAAGAAGCCTTATTCATAAATTGTGGAAAGTAGCGGTCACAGTTTAACTGCAAAATGAATAACAGAAGGAAGTCTTAATAATTTTTAGTATAAACACGTTCCTTTTGCGACTTTATGGGTGAAATACGCCCGTCAAGTAAGCAAGGCAATGGTATTTGAAATTGTAAGAACACAACTTACGTAAAATAAATCTATTGAACAGAAACAACGTTTGTCAGGGAAGTGGTAAAATATTTCAGTTCATTAAGACAACGAACAGGAGCGTGCGCAGGACGGGTGACGTCATGGAAGGACAGGCAAGAGCCTGCATGTGCCTGGTCCCAACTCGCAGTGTCTTGCTTCCTGCACAAGGCGAGCAGTAGCCCGCGGTTGGACTGTACGTCTAGGCCGACAGCGAAGCGAACGTGGTGCCGACGTTCAATGCCAAACAGCAATTTGTTTCGTAATTAGACTACGGAGGGGATTTATGTGTCTATATTCACTACATTAATCAAGATACTTCTTATATTGAATTTTGTTTTACTTAATGCATGCAAATACTGGCGTTATCAATCAGCCGTTAACACGCAGGTATTTGTGAAACTCATATGCTGTACAGGAACTGTTTTAAAGACACGCGTTCATTTCCGAAGTCGCTTCTCAGTATCTGATTAATACGTGTCTTGGGGGGGGGGGGTTTACATTTTTAATGTAACGTAATTGCATTTTAAATAAAATTACAGATTACAAGAAGGTATCAATTTTCTGCTTATGGATGTTCTAATTATAAGATGGGCAATTAAATCTGATTGGTGGATCGAAAACGTGCTATTAGTGTGGGGTGGTGGAAGGGAAGAAACTACACAGACGCAGTGATGACTTTCGAAGTTTCATTTTAACCACCTTCCACAAGGGTCAAAGAGAGTTTAATTAGTGACGCTCTGTTTAGAAAAACAGCAGTTTTAAATCACTTTGGCTTGGTAAGATTTCATTTATACCTTTCCCATGGCGCAAGACGTAAATAGGCTGGGAGGGTTCCTTGAAACAAAATATCAGACTACAATGTTGGCACTGCTTCTTCGTCATCTTCTAGTAAATAAACCGTCATTACTTAAATGAAATGGAGGAACCTTGTGGCTCCGGTGTGCGATGAAGAGGTATACAACGTACACGTGTTTTGTAGTTTGGAAATGAAATAAAAGAGTTTAGAGTGAAACCTGAAGCAGGAAGCATTTGGAGGAACAAAACTTGGTTGTGTGCAAAACGTACAAAATCATTCGCATTTCTTTTTAGCAGAGGATGCTTCAGGACGGGTGATTTATTGTTCGGAGTGTTGTTGATACTAACAAATGGAGAACAGAGGTTAGAAATTTTCCAAGTCACTAGCGTCGCATATTGTAGCAAAATTAAGCAGCGGAAGACACGGAAATTGCTACATAATGAAACTACACAGAACATCATAACTATCGGACAGACTATTATTTTTATAAAGATGCTACTGGTGTCCGCTCCTGCACAAAATCAAAATAACTATATATATACTTAAGTTGTTGCGAAGTGATGGAGGCACCTGATACATCAAACACTGGTTGCCTGACAGAATTTTTGTGTCAGCTGATGGCCCCCAGCCTCAATACACCTGTACACAACCAATCATGCGGCTACACACACACCAACAGTGCGAAGGCCAGGCTGCTGGATTGCCGGCAGAGGAACGCGACTCAAGCAGCTGCTGAATACGAGGACTTTCTGTGCGTCGGCCATCACAGCAACTTCTCACAGTGCACCCACTGTGCCGACAATTCCACCAGCATGCTGAACATGACACTGCGTCTGTTACTGCTGGGCGACGAAGACGATGTTATTTGGGCGAGAATTCCCAACGTAGTCAAATCCGTTTCGAGTAGTGTAGGTGGTTTTATGAATATGTTCATGAACTGCAGTAGTCCAAAAAGTGTAAATGTGACCAGTGAAGACGTCATCTCAACAGTGACCAGCGGCAATGTGTCTTTTTCACAAGAGCAACTATACCTGTTGGAAGAAAGTGAGGGGAATAAATCTGCGGTCATACGGGAAGCCATTGGAGAGTACGTGTGCTCGTTGCAGAGTGTCTTGCTGAACATGGAGTCGACGACGGGTGGTGTGTCGACATCTTCTGGGTATTCGGATTCGGTAACTCATCACTACGACTGGAGTTTCCTCTTCGTGTTAGTTTTCATAGTGGCCGGTGGAGTAGGCAACATCCTCGTGTGTCTAGCTGTTTGTTTGGATCGCCATCTACAAAATGTCACCAATTACTTCTTGCTCTCCCTCGCCATAGCGGACCTTCTAGTTAGCCTCTTCGTCATGCCACTTGGTGCGATACCAGGATTCTTAGGTAAGTTCTTGCCTGACTACTTACTGAAACACTGCACAGCTAGACAAAACTCGGATTTGTGTTCAATGCGAAAAAAAAAAAAGTTATTGCATCTAATATTTCCGTAATACCTGCACCTAAAAAGAATACTAAGCATGACTGCTGATAAATTTAAGCGCTCTGAGGCTACGGATGAAACATTCCAGACATTCGCAGGCACGTTACAACACCGAATTAAACAGTTCACACAGTTACACTTTGGAGTTCCTTCAAGTTACAAGTTTAGGTGGCTGGTTATACATACATTACTGAAAATGCATGTATTTTATTTTCCTGTGATCCAAAAGTTTCGAAGGAGAACCCTTAAACCCCATCAGAGCACATAAGTTCAGATTTATCGTGTTCAGATGATCTAAATGTGCACTGAAAGTGTCAGGGACGTGTCACAGGAAACAATCGAAAGAAAATTAGGTGTCAATAAGCCAGAACCAATGTACAATGTCCAACACAAACGTGTTGTAATGAATCAAGAACTGCCAGAGATTTCTAAAAGACGTTTGTATCTTGATATGATAAGGTTACGTCCTCTTTTCAAACGCTGTGTCAAAATAGAGATCACTCTGCTTTACACTTCGCTGGTTTTGTAAAGCAGCTCTCAGCATTCACGTAAATGACGATAAGCTCGCCGCTGTAATTAAAAGATAAAAAAGTGTCAATCTCCGATATCTTACGTACCCAGCGGTAACAACAGTAAAGTGCAAACAAAGCCTTGGGCCTTTCATAAAAGTGAAGTCGCTGCCAAAGTAATACTTCGACATTCACCGGTGCAAATATATAGGGTACGTTTGGTATGCTGATGAAACTAGGGCTGGCAAAGGAAAAGCACTTTTTTGTGAGTTTCCTTTCTTGACGTGTCTTGCGAGATACTAAGTGTCACAAATAATATTAATTTGCATTGAGAAACATAAATCTGAGTATAATCAATGAAATCATTACAAGTTACTAACCGCTGTATTTTATATATATATATACACACACCCACACAAACACATGTATATAGGTATGTTTCTTTGATAATGGGCTACGTGTTTAGACCACGTAGCGGGACAGAAGAAATTTCTGAAGTTCAAGCAATCAATTAATGAAAGTCCACTAATTAGTTCCCCCTGCTGTCAGATTATCCACTGATGACAAACCAGAAACACAAACAATCGACCACACTTTATTGCACACACTTTCAACAAGATCCAGAATCCAATATTGGATTCCGATTTCTTCTAACAAGACCTTTATGTGGACCTTCAGAAGACCATTAAACACAGGGCACTGGACCTGACCCCGTCGGTGTACATCGAAGCTTAATAATGAAAGTTGCTGTATTAGAGTTCAAGCTTTAAGGAACGTGAAACGCATTTCATCAGTTACACAACCAATGTAATCGATCGAACGATCGAACACACCCGGTAGGAACATTAACAATGGAACCGGACAGTGATATACGCAGCACTTTTCCCCAAAACCGTATTATCTTAGTTACATTGCCACCCATTTTTCGAAATTCATTGGGACAAGGAAGGGTTTTCGAAAAGGCTCATGAGAAAGCACCTACAGCATGTATGATTTAGTTAGTCCTCTGTTATGCGCATTGTAAGAGTAAGGTACTGCCTGAAAGGGGTGAAAGTACAGTGTACCTTACTTCGTATTACAGCCAAATACTGGTGTTACCATAACTACCAAACTCTGTATGCAAGATTCTTGTAGCAACGACAGACCGCGTAGAGCGTAATATCAAAAAACAAAAAGTCAGCCGGCCGACCAGCCAACCAGTATCATGGCAAGAATAGGATATTCGAAGCTAATGCGTAACACTGAAGTGAGCCAATCAAGGTCATGAAATTTTCGGGGGGAAAAGGAATAGGTTATGAATTACTATAATGGTGAAAAACTACAAGAATGTAACAGAGGTAAATTAACAGAGGAACAAACAATGCTATACCACAAGACGCTTTTTAATTTGAACTTTTACCAAACATTCTATGCTGATTTCAATCTAAATAATTAATTTGTGACTGCATGCATCCTAGAACCTTGACTCTAAGGAGTATGGTCCTCCTTCAAACCTAACAGGGACACGGCTAACCAAAGAAATTTCCTTCCTTTTGTGGAAACCGAAGGTCATTAACGTATCCACAACAGCCTCCCACCCACAAATGTCCTACGCCAGACGAATCCACTACAAATCCCTCATTCATCTCATGCGACATTATAGCACCCTTCTTCCAACGCCTTGGTTTCCGAAGGGGGTTCTTCCCTGTAAATATTCCGACGAAAAGGTTATACGCATTTACAACATATTGAATTCGTTCTACATACCCCACCGATCCATTCTCCTCAAATTCCTCCTTATTAATGTAACCGAGAATTAAAAATGACGAACATTCTAAGAAGGTAATTTTATCGATCTTCCCGTCCCTTCGTTACATTTACATATGTACAATCTCCCTGCAGCAAATACTCTCAATGTAGGGGGAAACAATCACACGTATAAAAATGCTTGGCTAGAACTTTTATGCGATGCGACTGCTAGCGATAGCACGCTGTTTCTCTCTGATCTTCAATACCGAGGCGGACTGCAAGAGGAAAAATGTCGACATCAAACTTATTACGAATGCAGATAAAAAAGTTACTGACTCATACGTTTATAAATCGATATGACATCCGCTTGTTTGTTAAATAATCTGTTAATGAACACCTGTTCAAATGTTTTCACTACAGCGTTCGAAAGACAGCACTTTGTCACAATGTACACTAGTAGCATTACAAACCGTATCAGAACAAAACAGATTATCATTGCATGGCAGCAGAAACAATGCAAGGTAAGGTTCTCGCCTACACCTTGCAAGCTTGCCTGATGCCTTTGTTATGTTCGTCACAACGACTACGGAAAGTCACGCGAGTGACAGCCTTGCTCTGAATTCGAGATAGGACCCACAGTTTTGTTGTACTGTTATCTGACACTAAGCTAGGGCACCCCAATCGCAAACCACACACAACTAAAACTGATTTTTAATGCATCACAACAGTTACGTTTTTGTACAACAAATGAATGACTGTTTCTAGATTATTTGCAGTGTCTCAAACTACACACTTTAACATGTATTCTTGGTGGAAAAATTAACGAGGCTCTAAGGCGCGTGACATGCTCTACAAACAGATGAAATTAGGGCATCTAAGAACCGCATGTCGTAGACATGAAAGTGGCTAGGTTACGGGCTGGGGTTGGAGGAACTGTGGTTCGTTTACCGGCATGAGTAAGGAATACAGTTATCTCATCTCGAAAGCGTCCGGATTGGCTCTGCCATCCCCCGAGCTGCCTAGTCAATGGGTACCAGGGGCGCATTCCCCGGAGTTTAGGCGTCGAGCAAAGCTGACCACTCACTTCATCTAGTGCCGATGTTATGAATGAGTGGAGTTACACTTCCATTCCCCCATATTCGTCCAAGGCTTACACAGAAGCAGTTTCACCTCTTGCCGTACAGCGATATACTCATAAATCGTAATACTAAATGACGGAGTTTTGCCTGCTTATTTGTTTATTAAAATGTGTGCGGGTTTTACACATGTAAATATTACAGACTGCACAGTTGGCAAATAATGTAAGAAGAGGTTGGTTAAGGTTTGGAAGGAGACATTCGGGGCCTAGAGAGAGGCTGACGCAAACCATGAAACATCTCGGTCAGGACAGCTGGAAATCTGCAGCCTTCCGAATGCACGTCTAGGAGGTTAGAGACAAAAAAAGCATGCCCGATACAACTCTTCATGAAACGTGTCGGAGCAGGGAGATACAGAACACTCATTTAACTAATCAAAACAAGACGCAAAAGAAACAGTCAGTTTCTCCTATTCTCTAAACTACATTACCGACCGTCACAATCTAATACACTTCCTGGGCATTGTGAACACCGATACGTGTAACATTACTGGTGTGGGGCACCAAATGAACCGACAAGAGAAACAAGCACAGAATACACTGACCCCATGCGTTATATGCCAATTTCTGTTCCAACTTACAGTGGAACGATTCGAGAAGTGAGTGATTCTGAAAAGGGGATGATAGGATGTCAGTGATGGTGCTGTAGCCCCAGTCGGTATAGCGACTCGCTACGGGCTCAACCGGGGGGGGGGGGGGGGGTTCCCCCCCCCCCCAATTTCCGAAGACCCCCCGAAGTGGTGCCAACCCCAACCCCATTGTAAAAACTTTTAAAAAAA
>Ga0123357_10014056_pt1 | contig 10430 bp, 9 predicted proteins | sample TergutEmb28metaG_FD_89873 | JGI IMG/M metagenome (GOLD analysis project Ga0123357, IMG submission 89873) | Embiratermes neotenicus P4 segment gut microbial communities from Petit-Saut dam, French Guiana - Emb289 P4 | ecosystem: Host-associated > Arthropoda: Insects > Digestive system > Gut ...
GTACTGGAAAGGCTGCGTGAAAAAGTTAGACGGAAACGACCCGAACTTTTTGCCAACAACTCATGGATCTTGCATCACGACAATGCACCTGCTCACACGGCACTGTCTGCGAGGGAGTTTTTAGCTACTAAACAAATAACTGTGTAGGAACACCCTGCCTATTCACCGGATCTAGCCCCCAATGACTTTTTTCTATTACCGAAGATAAAGGAAATAATGAAAGCAAGGCATTTTGATGACATTGATGACATCAGAATTAATACAAAGGCAGCTCTGAAGGCCATTCCACAAACCCATTTCCAAAATTATTTTGAAGAGTGGACTAGGCGCTGACATCGGTGCATAGCTTCCCAAGGGGAGTACTTTGAAGGCGACCACGGTGGTATTCAGCAATGAGGTATGTAGCACTTTATGGCGATGAGTTCGCGAACTTTATTGTCCGATCACGTATCTTATTACTTATGACAAACATTAGATAGCACGTGCAGATGGAGATCGAAAAGGGAGGAAGCTGCATTATGGGTAACGATGGCGCGACTCAATACCTTCTGCAGTGACGTATCTGCTCCTTTCCTATTGGATGTTAAAATTTGCTCAAGGACTCGACATGCAGCCTCTGATTCTGGCAGCAGGGCTCAATCGATACAGTCCTCAGCTGCTACCTGCTACATATGATTAATGAGTTAATTAATTAATTAATTAACTCCATGGAATATAGTTCTCTTCGTAAAGCTAGTAAAAGCGAAGAGAAACATGTTAGGAAATGTTCGAGTAACCTAAAAATCTAATCTCGCGAATTGCATAGAAAAGAGTGCATATATTCAAATAATGTGTCCATTATTACTAACAGTTTATTTGTATAACTGGAGAGCATGGACATTTAGCCAAACTGCTCGGTGGGCCAATCATTCTAAACTGAGGAGATGTTAACTTTAATCGTATCCTGAGGACGAGGACCAATTCTGTCAGCGAAACGATGCATCTTTATACGACGCATAATCCGTGTAGAAATACACTGTGTACAGTAGTAGCACCAGCAAAATGCACGCAAGTATAATGAAATTAATTCATACACAAAACAACATATTTCGGCCAATCACGTGCCCAACTTCTTATTAATTACGCATTATTTTTAACTCTAACGTTTGAAGGAATTCTATGAAGTAAATCATTTTAAATGTGATAAACCATCGTCAAGATCTCAGAGCATTGTATCTTACAGAACTGCTAAATACATTCCCTTCCACGGAATTCGTGTTGTCAAATGCGTGAAACCAGATGAATGTATGGAGCCTTTTCAACAGTCGATAAACAAGGATGCAAACCCGTCTAAAACAATAACCTAACAACAGGACAGAGTAGAAGCAGTTCAATTCAACTGGCCAAAGGGAAATGGTCATCATTACACCGTCGCATACCGAGAAAAGAACTCTGATGTCGAATAAATTGGCTCAACTGGCAAGCATTCTTTCACTCGGAAGGTACCCGGTCTGCATCCCGACATGGACACAGACCTCCCCCCACCCCGCCACAGGTATTTCGTTGTTTTCCTCTTTGTAGGAAATTTCGAATTAGTCCATGACTGCCTCCTACCACATTTATTCCACATAGTTACGAACTTGTAACGCCACCATTCCACAGTCTGTATCCTGAGGTGCCGAACAACCCACTAAACATCCAGTATAAATTCCCGCGAGATAATAACTTCTACAGTGGAAAAATATTATTTTTTTTTGTAATTTGATGACGTGCATTCTGGTACAAATTTGACGCCTTCCGGAAGAAATCTGCTGCCCGCATTTTTAACGAAGAACAATACATATGGTCACCTAACGACGTAGCAGACTGCGGTAGGGTTCTGATCGAACCAACAGGCGGATAGGAGAGGCAGACACTAGAGAAATTGAGTTAAATCCGTTCTTCGACCCAAGGCTTTTACTTATATCCTGAAGAAGGCAGAATGTTCGTCTCCAACGCTATTTAATTTTTACCAGTCTAAACGGTTCCACATCTCGGAACACAGTACATTTTGCAGTAGTCGAGGTCCGAACATAGACGTGCACACATCTGTGTTTCCTCATATATTAAAAATGTGTTATGTAAAATGCCCTTCAATAACAATGTCATTATTTAGACCGCGTAAGAGCAATGGTTGATGGATGAATACGGGTATAAAAACAAGATATATGTACGTAATAAGTATAGTTCTAAAATCTCATAGGCCTTCAAAAACTAGCTTTCATCCTGATAACAAACCCAAACGCACTGAAATCCGGATTACCGTCAATCGGTTTTCCACTTTCTGTACCCAGGAACACATGGTGACGGGGGAGTGCGATAAGAAGAGGCCTTCCGATATTTCGTACGTCAACCACCAACCACCGTCTTCTGACGCCAACTCGCAATCAAGCATTGACAGAACAGCTAGCTGACAGTCTACTGACGCAGTCAACATGTTAACCTCCAAAATTGGGGCCCAGCTGCTCCTCACTCGGTCTTAATGATCTCGCCCAAACCGAGACACTGTCGACAAAACTCATGCATTGAATTTCCGAGAATGGATGAACGTAACTTGCGGCGGTACTGAACTGAGGCCACACTATGGTGCTACAAGACGAGGCAAAGGCAGCTCGCGGAGATGAATGCAAATTTTGTGAATCAATACGAATTGTGAATACAAGACAGCAGAGCGTACACTAGTGACATAAAGAAATGTAAAGTAGTGGGGAAATTATCAAATGAATCACATACGTATAAAGGTAAATCAGTCCCGTTACAGGCCCGAGGTGCCCACAGGTTTCCAGGAAGTTAAGGTTCCCAGATTTCGTGACAAAGGCACAGGATGGTGGTAGGCTGTCAGCCCTACGTTCCGGCCGTTTTGCCCCCAGGAAATACTCCTGGTATTCATTTCTGTTAGAGGCTGAGTCAACCCCAGGGCCATAGTGCGATCGAAAGGATTTTATGCCAATGAAAAATTCACTGACACTGGCTGGGATTTTTTTATTGTCCTCATTTGTTTACATGTATTCTGTCGACATAACAGAGCATGTTACCCTCCTACTAGATTAGCGTGTGGTCATCGAACCAGCGACCTTCCGATTTGTAGCACAGTACCTTAACCACTGTGCTACCGAATCACGTATAACTCTTGCCTAAAATCCACACGTTTCGATTCTGACCTCTAATCATTCTCAGGATTGTTGCGTAAAGCCGATTCTCCAAACTCTTAAAGATGAATTATTTAGTTGAAGAATAAGAGACCAACTTGATGTCACTGTTTATTAAGTTTTATTTCACTTCTTCTATGCTCAACATGTTTCGGAAATTAATATATCCACCATCCACCACTTTTCTATTGTATCACCACATTGGTCGTGTGTTCTTGTTTTGATGGGTGTTAGAGTTTCGGTGTGGCTGGTTGGGGTGGTATCCGTGTTGCAAGCACAGCTTCAGCCTGCAACACCGATACCACCCCAACCAGCCACACCGAAACTCTAACACCCATCAAAACAAGAACACACGACCAATGTGGTGATACAATAGAAAAGTCGCAGGCTCCTTATGATGGATATATTAATTTCCGAAACATGTTGAGCATAGAAGAAGTGAAATAAAACTTAATAAACAGTGACATCAAGTTTGTCTCTTATTCTTCAACTATCAAAATGATGCACGGTCCAATATGCATAAGATGAATTATTTACTCTAAATAGCGTCTCTCATCAAGAAATAGATTAAAAAGTATGAAAAATAAAATATAAGGTTATAACTTTGCAAACCATTAAGGCAAATGGAGAATGCGGTATAGCTCTACTCATTCTTAGCTTCAGCACTACATGCAGGTAATTTACTGTTCCTAAATCTGAGTGAAGCCGATCACAGTGGCCGCGCCGTTTTAAGGCGTGGGTCTGCGGCCGTTCGGTTACTAGGATTGCAGGTTTGAATCCAGGCGGATGCATTGATGTCTGTTCCTTATGAATGTTGTGTGTTGTCAGGTACAGGTCTCTGTGACGGACCGATTCCTCGTCCACAAAAGTCCTACCGATTCGGGTGTGACTGAGTGCGATCGTGAAGTCTCGATAATACTGAAACCCTGGCCCACTAGGGGCTGTCGCGCCAAGGTCGGAATAGAACTTACGGGAAATGATGGAACAAGGCGCGTCACAGACCGTCAGTCTTAAATTGCGTCTAAGAAACTTTCAATCTGCATTCAGTTCGTCCTCCACCCAGCGAAATACATTTCAGGAAAAGGATACTGAAATTACAGTTTTGTATAGCAATGCTGTCCAGTCTGATATACCAGTATGTAAACAACACCTCACAGGTACATCTTACCTCCACCTTCACCACGCTTACCCTGAAGAAGTAAAAAAGAAAATTTTTCCGAAATATTATTACATATATGTAACCGGCACGGCGTCAAATCCGGTAGCTGGAATTATTATTTCATATAAGCGTCAGCAAAAACAGCATGACACAATTCATAACAATTAAAAGTAAATTACATTCCCCAGCCGGCCGGAAGTTCGTATAAATCTGGAAACTATTAAACCGATATTTTCGGAGGACCTGCTACGACATTCGCTGTCTTCCATTTTAGTAATATTATGGAACTTCATAATGGCTTTCACCCTTGCCGTCGTCGATCCGCTGGCTACCAGTTGTGACCTAGCACAACAGTCTTATAACCTGGTGTGTGCTGGGTGAAGAAATACTCTTTTGGGATCAGACCATTTGGGCAAGGGGCTAGTAGAAGTGAGATAGGTTACGAAGAGACAGACTAATCAGAACGCTCCAGACATTGGCCCTGTATAATGTGTAATAATTTCGTACATACAGATGCGTGAGTCTTAACGTTAAATGTCAGAATCCAGCTCCTTCCCAATCCCACATGCATGAGCCAGACGTAACCTTTAGCCTTAAACGGTCTGGTATTACCTAGGGTGGCGCTATTAGTAATGGTGTTTCGTGTTGCTGGCTGTCGGTATTAGGCCCGCGCTAACCTTTGATGCCACCAATTTGGGGCTCCACTAAAGAATTTTTGTGGGCTTATTTTTGGCAGCGTCAATTAGCGAGGACTTTGTTCTCCAACTGTAATCTTTTTATTCTACGGATTTTATTTTACAGATGGCGTCAGCAAACTGCGCGAATGTTTTTAGTTGCTTTTATTTAATGGGTCTATCGGTTGAGCTGTCTGTTCCGTTTACTTTATTTTATTTCAGGCGATGATTTTAATTTTGTTCCTATTCACGTTACGGGAAAGATTAATTACTTCATTTCGCTGGAATTTATTGGTAGCTGGTTGTTTTTGGTGGTTGTGTTTTAATATCACTGTTTCTGTACAAATCCCTCCCCTGTTTCTCTGCCTTATTATCTGACGTCTCTTACCTAATTTATTATGATTCATGTGCAAGCATGGACAGTTTTTCCAATTCAAGCAAACATATTTTACCCTTTATTTAATTCGTTACCTAATTTTACGGATTTTCACCGCAGAAGAATGGAATCTATACCACGGCAATCGAAGTTGGATTTATGGTAAACAAGGTGGCAGTGAGCCATATTTCTCTCTGAGTATTTCACTTTCTTCTAGCCAAGTGTATATTCTCTATTTGTCCATACTTATTCATCGACAGTACACACCTAGATATTTAAAGTGTCGCTAAAGAAACTACAAAAACACAGTGTAACGTACTGGTACATTCCGACCCTAGCCCAACTACACAGTTTGGATACGCGGAACATAGTCACGGTTGAAATGGTGAGAATGGTGCACGAATTTGAAAGCTGACTGTTATCTCGAATATTTTTGAACTTGTTGATAAAAATGCATAAAAAGTGTCAGACGAGATATGGGGTACGGAACACCAGCGCTCAGCAACATTACACTAATTTTGTTTGTCTCATTTGAAACTCTGAACATTGTATTTGGCGTTTATTCTAAATTAAAGGTCTTCGAAATCTGTGATCTGGCGACAGCACAAGTAAGAGCGAGCTACTGCTCTTTGTAACCGAACATTTTTGGTATATTTGTTTATTAGGTTCGCCAGCATCAGTTACGGGCGGTTCACTGCCATACGTTATAAGTCTAAACCCTCGACATATGTCCAAGAACCGTTGGTGATATGTAGGTGGGGTTTATACAGAGGGATTTAAACGAGGAAACGGTTAGCAGCTGATAACGGACACAAGCAATCCAGCGAGAAAGTAGTCCAGTAAGAGAGCAGTGCAGTAAGAGAGCAGTGCAGTAAGAGAAGAGCGTGAGCGAATAGAAGTGAAGTGACTGTGGTATTTTACTGGAAAATGAGATAGTTGTTTAACTTGATAACAGTACACATTTTATATCAAGTATACATGAATAAATAAATCAGTAAGTAAAAAATAAAATAACTAAAACTATATGTCATTCGGTGAACCACACCCCTCTCCCGAAACTTCTCATACCAGACTGAGCACGTCGGGACAAACAAGGTACAAAGAGTGATCGTGTAAATGTTAGACCTAGTAAATACAGTAGTACGAAATTCTAGCTGGAAAATCTGACAATTCAGAACCATGGCTATGATACACGCCGACAACTCTTAAATATTACAGCCCTTGAGGAAAACCACGAAACCACAAAATCGCTGAATGTGCAGGCCATGAACTTCGATGGTTTTTTTAAAACAGCTTTATAAAATAAAGAGTGTTGGTAGCCACACACAATATTTCATCGGTAAATGTTTCGGCCTCAATACCGACTGAAGCACAGTTACTCTCGGTTGCTTCATAACGATCAGACCGCTCGCGGCAATCTCTGCCACCTGGTGTCTGTACCCGTACCTGCATAAATAAACGTTCTACAGGTGTAACACTCACATGGGAACAGAAGAGTAACAAGATTTCAACTCCAAGGCTTCTGAAACATACTGCAACAGTCGCCTCAAAACTGCCTACGCATTACTCTGAATCTCCTAAAATGATTAAAGGGATGCACAAATAAAGGTATAAAAGATATTCTACAACTGTCTTTATACACGCAATGAAAACATATTAGGGAGCGCAGACGTACAGCTCCACTCATTCTGAAGAACCTGGACGCTACATGGAGGTCAGCAGTCACCTTCACGCCCTGACCACCTTACCCCGGGAACCATCGCAAAGAATCTTCAGAACCGGTCTGAATGGTTCTAGAGAACAGAAAATCTGTTGACCCTGCCGGGGTGAAGGTGAGAGAAAGGAATGAAAGAAAGAGTCATAAAGTAACTTAGTATGTCCTACAGTTATTAATACAGAAGCTTTAAATTAGATGCAACCAGTCTTAAGTCCATAGTACTAAAAGCGTGTCCACTCTTAATGCAGATGTTCGGAACTGTCACACGCAGTCATCAACACACTGCTGCAGAATGACTTACCCGACCGGTATGAAGGAGGACAGTACAGTAGATACGTACCTGAAAACAAAAGATTATGTTATACAAGAAAACTCCTGAGTAATAAAACACATTGAACACAACACCTCAGTAACTGAAGCGTTGTATTATGATATTAATAGTTTACGTCAGCACAACTGTTTTTAATATACAAGGTAATAATGTAGGCTACATGTTTCGACTATTGAACAAGTCATCTTCAGGCCTATTATTTACAGATTAAGTCACAGGATGCTGTACACACATTGGGATCCCAGTGTGTTTACATCAGTGAAATACTTAAGCCAGATCATTTATCTGGGAAAGTAAATGTGCGAGATGTGTAACTAAGTGGTTAAAATACATTTAGAATTCTTTTAAAAGTAGTGTATTGGTGTTTACCAGTTAAAAACAGGTCCCGTTATCATCTAATTCTTCTTTGGGTTGTGATGTTACATTTGATAGTGACGCCTCACAACCCAAAGAAGAATTAGATGGTAACGGGACCTGTTTTTAACTGGCATACGCCAATACACTAATTTTAAAAGAATTTTAAATGTGTTTTAACCACTTAGTTACACATTTCGCACATTTACTTTCCTAGATAAATGATCTGGCTTAAGTATTTCACTGATGTAAACACACCGCGATCCCAATGTGTGTACAGCATCCTGTGACTTAATCTGTAAAGAATAGGCCTGAAGATGACTGTTCAGTATTCGAAACATGTAGCCTACATATTACCTTGTGTAATAAAAACAGTTGTGTTGACGTACACTATTAATATCGTAATACGTATCCAAGCACATTGTGATGCCTCCATTCAAACTGAAGCTTTACACCAGTCTGGATGTTTAGACACACAAACGTGTTTCTTCTGTGTATGACAAGAAACATATAATATGACCCTACATGCTATGTTACATACATGTCACACTACTTAAAACCAGGCGCTCTGCAGCCTGAGGGGAAAAAAAAACATGTCAGGAAAAAATTGCCCACAATAACCCTACTTTACGATACCTTAATGCAAATGAGAGCTGAAAATAAGGGTAAAACTGACGCGAGTAGACGCCATATACCTATTTCCAGAGCTCATTTTAAAAAGTTATTTCCCGTGTCCAATCCAGCACCCGGACGTGCAGACCTGAGCAACGACGCACTTTTCGCGAACCCACTCTGCAACAATTCCCTTTTTAATACGTTTCCATCATTCTCCGGGCTTTCTAACTGAGGCTGAAACTGCTATGTAGATCCGAAAAGCCATTTCCACGCCTGCAGTCAACAAACCATTCAAGAGGATACATTATCTATAGCGTAATAAAGCATATTTATGATGCAACGTAACCAAATGCCAGAGAAAGATAACGCAATCCTGCTACTATTTGGGGCACCTTGGTTTGAACATTGCATATTTTCATAAATGTTACTTTTAGTGTTTTTATAGATATGTTCATATTCTTTGTGAGCTGTCTTCATTTGCTGTGTAAAATCCACAAGATTTCCCATTCGCTACCATCCAATGCCAAGGTTAAGAAAGAGTGGCGAGGTACCTCCACCACCCACATGTCTTCCCAGCATGCACAAGGATTCTACCCAGGTTTCGGAAGCAGATATATAAGTCTCCGTTACAATTAATTGTAACGGAGACTTATATCTTTTAATCACAGCAGAAAACTATATTATCACTGTATTAAACACATTATATATATACATGTATACATATGTATATATGTACACACACACACGCACACACATATACACACACTATATATATATATGTACATAATTTTGACCAAAACCTGCACTACTGACATCACAACAAAAATGTGTTTATTGAAAGTCAAAGGTTAAGGTAAAGGTAAAGCAATCCCATTGCAGGCCTGGATAGGCCCAGAGGGTTCCAGGTGGCTGAGACTCCCAGATTTCAAGGCAATCGGCACATGAAGGTGGTAAGGTTGTCAGCCCTACGCACCGGCCGCATTTACCCCAGGAAATATTCCTGGTACTGTTAGAGGCTAAGTTAACCCCAGGGCCGTAGTGCAGCCGGAAGGATTATGTCAATGAAAATTTCCGATGACACCAACGGAAATCGAACCCGCGACCTTCCGGCTTGTAGCGCAGTGACTCAACCAACTGCGCCACCGCGTGCCCCCAAAGTATGCTTATTTAAACTATTTACTTCTGTATGTATTAATAAAATTGTGTTGTAAGTTTCCTGAAGACGGCGACAACGCCGAAACATGTAGGAACTAAGTAATAGCATACATAGATTTCAGGACTATGTATCTGTTTGTTTTACCAGAGTTTTAATACATCATAAAGCATGGAATGAATAATGTAAAATATGTGTATAGTCATTAAATATTTTTGTGGTACGTTGTATTTCGCAAACTAATGCCCAAGTACCAATGCCCCAGTCGTAACACAACTCTCCCTGTCTGTATTCGTTCGTTAGGACACTCACTCGACCCCACTAGTACATGTTCTAGCAGGCGCAGTGTACACAAATGACGAGTTGAACTGCAACTCTGAGAATGTTTAAATAACACTCGATGGCGGCAGAAAGTTGCTTGACCCTGAAGACGAAGGCACTACGATTCTTCTACATGGCGTTACATCCCAAATACTTTAATCTACAGCAATACCGCTGTGAGAACCCCAAATCCCGCAGTAACGCAAGTTGCTCGGTATAAATACTGGCAACGAACTTCAAGACTGGTTGAGAGAATGTCAGCTTCTAAAGAACGACTCTTAACATCTGGACTAGCTGAGAGACTGTCAGCTTCCGAAGAACGACTCTAAACTTTATGTTCCTGTGACCGTGCATCGTGAGAAAAGCGTGAAGAAAGAATACCAACAAGATGCAACAATATAGATGATTTATTGTCAATTGCAGATATTGATTATTGACAATAGTCTCGACATGTTTCGGGCATCTTTATGCCCATCATCAGGAGAAAAGACCACGTGTTACTGCATATGGAGTGTATTTGCTGGTAGTGTTGGATGTGGCAGGTTGCGGTACTGTGGTGCTAC
>Ga0123357_10014058_pt1 | contig 10430 bp, 5 predicted proteins | sample TergutEmb28metaG_FD_89873 | JGI IMG/M metagenome (GOLD analysis project Ga0123357, IMG submission 89873) | Embiratermes neotenicus P4 segment gut microbial communities from Petit-Saut dam, French Guiana - Emb289 P4 | ecosystem: Host-associated > Arthropoda: Insects > Digestive system > Gut ...
ACAATCAAACCCCGTAACAAAAAAGAGAAAAAAAAAAAAGCACCCCACCTACCCCCACCCCCCCCAAGAAAAAAGCCGAAAACACGGTGCCAACCCCACAAGACCAAGGAAACCGAATGGGGGGGGGGGGGCCGCGAAGTGATGCATTTTGAACAAATTTTTGCCGCAAGAGGGAATCATCAATGCGGCACGTTACCTTCAGACGCTCAGTAAGCCTCGTCGTGCACTGCGTGACAAACGTCCAGGGAAGAAAACGATCATCCTGCAACACGACAGTGCAGGGTCCTTAACTGCTCGCCTGTGCGTGGACAGGATTCAGAAGAACGGCTGATAACGTCTCCCCCATCCACCCTACAGTCCGGAACTAGCCCACTCGAACTACAATCTGTTCGTTTTCCTAAATATCCAGATATGATGGCAGCACAATGCGACCTATCAGAAAGACCAGACAACCGTCTGTCGTAGCTTACAAGCTACCGAAAATTACTTATGCCTTAAGGGTATATTCACACCTCTAGAACGGTGGCAAGAATGTATGACTGGGATGGGGATTATGTAGAGCAGTAAACGCAGTGCTTATGTGGTGTTTTCCTATTCATTTACTTGCTGTCGAAATTAATTTGTCCGTGTCTTTCGCTAAGGCCTGAATATGGTCCTAATTGCTTCTTACATTCTCTCTCCTTAGATGTAGATATTGTCCGCAGTAAATTTGTTTACAGACACCTATAATTAATGTAAGGAGCCACGTTTCAAGACTAACATGTACAGTGTGACTCATCCACATCTTGTTACTACGTGAAATCCAGTAAGTAACAACGCGCTTCGCATGTAGTTCGCCTAGAAAGAAGACATTATCATGCAATTTTAATTACTAATAAAAAATTACTTTTACAAAAAAGGCGAGACCGGATTAATTTTCAGTAAATTTTTTCTACCACAGAGTTGACTTCTTTCTTCTCGGATTATGGAATCATATTACCGTGCAAACATTCTCACTTAAGTTTATTCTGCTTTAGAAATATTTAAGTAGTTTTATCGTGCATTTCATCGGTAAATACGGTGTACACGAAGTAAATGAAACGTAATAGGGTAAGGGACGTGATTAAGCTAGCACGTGTAAAATTGTGGCTGCAATGAAGTGTCACCTGAAGCTGGCAGCTGAGAGGCCGTTGGGAAGTTGTGGCTGACAGTAAACATTATACTCATTATTTCTACAGCTTACGTCTGAGCACAAAGCAGAAGTTTCACTTCGTTCTGTACCAGCAAGTGGGATGTTTTGACGAGCCCCTCATGTATGCGACATAATTAATGAAATTGCTGTCTTCAGCGCATAGCGCTCGACAACATCTTTCTCCTGCAAAACCAGTTGCTTTATTGATCACATTCCGGTCATTCGCAAGTGACGCTCCAATTTACTGGAGGGGCGAAAAACTGACGGCCGAGTTATCTTAAAGTCACTTGCTTAAATCAAAGACAGTCAGCTTTAAAACTGCGTGGTATTAATGGAATATTAATTCCAATTTTAAACGGAAATGGAAATAGAAATGCTATGGACTAGACATACGACACTGCAGAGAGAACACAGACCCAGTGTCCGACAAAGATGACAAGAACACTTGGTCATAGGAGACGAACGAATACTACTAAAAACATAATGCGGACTATTATACGAAGCTGGCCTACTATTTAATATAGACTGTTAGCGCTATCGAATAAAGGACAGTGAACTGGCCATGTGGCACGAAGAAAACAAGAATCTGCAACCAACGTTTCGTAGGAAAACTCCAAGAAAACCAACCTCTAGGAAGAAATATGTAAGAATTAAAAATTAATATTATAATAGAACAACAGATAAAATAGTTCAGATGAAGGAGTCAATCGTACAAGCTATAATACCTACACTGGGGACACGATCAGAAACTTCACACTCCTGGGCGTAAAAAAAATGTTTTTTTTTTATCGTGCAGGTAACAATGGGATTTCAAAAGAAGACCCGGAACGACTGACTCAGTGTAACAGTTTACACTCACAGACCAAATAATTTCTTTGCTGCTGCTTACCTAACAGAATGCACAAACCACAATACTGCAAGCAGTGCAATTTTCTACTTGTCAGTTACAAACCCACCTCATTCGCCAGCGACAAACAGAAAAATGTATTCAGCCAATCCTGTCTGCTACATCCTACATGAAGAAAACGGGTCTTGAAAAAAAGTAAGGTATAAAAGTTATCTTGAACGTAAGCCACTGGAAGATGGGTCATGAACATCATCGTTAGTAAGTCACCATAAACGTATATCTCTGCAGCGGTAAGGGCCTTTCGTGGTTCATACGCCGCCAACACAACAGTGAATTTCACAGGTATCGGTGTCCTATTAGTCTCACCTCATACAGACTGCCCAGTGATCTAAACATCCATCGTGCTAAGAACTCTGACGCGTTTGTTTACGTAGCGCCCTTACGTGACACTAAAAGCAAGCAGTCGCTGCACTCAGTCGCGTAGAACACTCTCATGGAGTAGTTCATTTTGGCGGACATATCGGTTTGTAATATGGCCCTGGGTCCTCATGTCTGAGGGCTGCAGCAGCCGGACTAAATAAGCCGTGTGCTCTCCCCTACTCGGTCGATCGCATCATTAAACGTGGCAAAAAAGAAAGGGCAAACCTATGTAAGGTTCAACACGAAACATTTAGGCATATAAACCGACGGTAAAAGAAAGACGTTACCTAATAATAGTACTTTAACCATTTGTGGTAATACACGTAATGGATACAGTTGACAACCGCCATTACCGACAGGGGTTCGCGGACGACCACTGAGCAAAGCTATATTATGTAAGGCAGTAAGCAACTAATGAAGGTACCAACCAATTAAGTCAGCACACAACCAACCAACTTACTAAGTGATCAACTGGCCGACTTAACGCTAAATAACTTCTGTACTAGACTCATCATCGTTAAGCATGTGCATGGCTGTGTTCACGAACACCACCAACGATCGCAAGGGGCCCCAATCGAAACCTAATGATCCAGGGGTAAAGAGTAATCAGGGAGCTCTGGGCTCAATATGGCAGAGAATTCCTAGAAGCAAACTACACCATTTTGGCCTAATTTCTGCCATTAGGAAACTTCACAACAAGAACACACACCAAGTATGAACTAAAGTTGTTACAGTGACAAGCAATCGGGCGTCAACGGACCGTCAACAGAACTTCAGCACCAATAAAACATCAATGACACCAACATAGGACCTCCTGAGGACAAAAATGCAACAACAACACAAAGGTGGCCTCAGTAAGCGGTAACAGCGCTCCATAAACGACGTCGCATTGCTCATATATTTCTGTCTGTCATTTTGAAAAACTTAATGCCAATTGAAAGATGGCGATAAAAACATGTTGTATCCCGGTAGAGAACGTATCGCGGATGTTGCTCTCTGAAGGGGGCGAAACTCGAACCTCGGTCAGGGCTCGGAGGTGAAGGTTCTTTGCTCTAGTAATAACTCACCATGCTGAATACATAGGAGGTTTATTGTATACTAGTAAGTGAACTACAACAAGGCGAGAACACGGAGGACAGTAATGTACCCCTAGCGAGTGCCTAGTCGTCTGCGTTGCTCGATGTCTCGTGAAGAAATGTCTTTTTGTCCTCTCGTAGTTACTTTAAAGCATCCAGAAATTACGGAAAGTTTTGGGGGTAAATACCGTTCAGAATTCTCGGGCTTCTGGACATTGTGCCGCGCGTGATCATGCCTCAGCACAGTACCCAGTCACAGGGTGTACTCTGTCACCCTTAGCTTGAAGTAAGCAGTAATTCTGTAAAGAATAGTATATAACAACTATGCAGTAATGTACCTACAAAAGCAATTAATCCCCCCCCCCAAAAAAAAAAACAAAACACAAATATAAATCAAATAAACAATATACAAAAAAAAAGACACATTAAAAAATCTCCTAGCTAAATGTAACCGCCGATCTTCAGCGCTCACGTCCTCACGTCCTCACGTAATGCCTGCCTTCTACGACAGACAGACAGAGAGCTGACAGGCACATTCATGTTTTATTTCATGACGATGTCAAATGCTAAGTCTATACATCGTCGGTGTTATGACACTGAAAGATGAAAGCCGCAGTACTGACACAAAAACCTGTCACTGTGCCACTTTTTCCACCACAAATTCCGCATTAACCTCACCGGGATCCAGCCCGGGCCTCCGTTGTGAACACTGGTGAATAACCACCTAAGCCACGACACGGTCCCCCTTGTAGGCGCAGTAGGTTCGTGGCCGTGTTTACACCAGCCCTCCAACATGAGCCAGATCAATCCAGCCTGCAACCTCACATACTGCTTGTTGAATAGCAATTTCGTATGAATTTCCTATTACTATAATGCGTTCTACGTGCCCCGCACATCAGATATTCAAACAAATGTGTAAGGAACAGTGAAGCTTCGACTTCCCCCCAGTTAATGCCTCAGTTTTAGATCTACATAGCGTCCTCAGCTACTCAATAGTGTGCTCGGACGTCCTCAAACCATGCTCTTCACTTAAAACAAGAGATCAAATTTTACACCCACACAAAACAACATCGAGAGGCTTGTAAATGACTGAAATCAAATAAATTCTACAACACTGTAATTACACTTCTCACTCGCTAATCGTCACCAGCCCCAGGCAGGTTACTGCAAATATGTGAATACATTTATATGATCCACAATACATTCCCTGTCCAATATGTAAATAAATAGAAATGAAGCCATAACGGATATTCAATTTGCATATAGCCTCCGTAATGGCCACCCATAAATTACACAGCTTCGATATTTAACGAATTCTGCTTTTAACAAAACTTTTGTTTGAAAAAACAAATACAGACACTATCAAAAGCTTCTCTTTTTCCATATGTGACACTGACTGCAGTAGTAAGCATGTAATTTAATTAAAGCGTTACCCCAAAAACACATAAAATCCTGTTGCTATAAGAAGAACCAGAGACGTGGATCCAATCCAACGAAGACACTCTATGATATCCGAATCAATACAAGCATAGATCACGGAGACAAAAATAAAATCGGGGGAAAAGATAGAGATGATATTAAAAGAGTAGAGAAAAAGATTTGGAAAAAGAAATTAAAAGGCGATAAACATAAGCGGATGCAGAAAAGACAGACAAACTAAGCGGATAATAGAAATGTAAAAATAAGGAGAGATGAAAGGCAATGGCAGAATAATAGCTACATCACGTGACAAACTGTGCTGCTTCTTGATATAACATCATTTAAAGCAACACGCTTGAAAGTGCCACGAAACAAGACACAACCGCATATCCTCCACAGCTTTTGCTTTTCACCGTACGTAGTACATGATCATCGTCTGAAGGCACTGACGCTACTCTTAGACAGCGTCTGCACTTCACACGCATCTGCTACACAACCTAAGGAGGAAAAGGCGACGTACGTACTTTGTGAACAGGAAAACTACGAGGATCTCGCGCATCTAGAGTGGGCACAGTTCTGACTCAAAGAAACGGAGGTCGGATATTGGAGATTGGCACAAAGAGTCTATTTCTTCGCTCTGCTGTGTCGGATTCCGATTTAACGACAGCGTAAGGAGTGGCAGCCCCCGTCTTCGATCAACGCAGAGAAATTACTTTTCCTTCTCTTCTCTACAAAATAAAACGAGATACAGAGTGGTTATTCCGGATTCTTCTTGCTTTCAGCACAGCACAAGGGTAACAGTGCAAGAAGTTACACTACAAACTAGATGCCCTAGGCTTTCAGCCACTTGTTGCAGTATCGTTAAAAAATTGGATACAGATATATGTTACGGTCGTCAAATGACAAAATGCTACTGCTGAAAATTACACAAAACGCGTCCGCTGTAAAGTGAAACCATACGCAGCTGTCGTCAAATGGATAAAGTGTCGCTGTCGCAAAGTGTATAGATATATATATTCGACTGTCATAAAATGTAAATCCACGTAACTGTAACAAAGTGCAAACATCTGTTGTGGCAAGGCGCATACACATGAAGCATGTTCAATTTCTCGGTCTCTGCGCGCACCGTCCCTTGAAACTCACATGACGGCCGCGTGACGACACAGCGTGCGTCAGCTATGCCAGATCTTTGTGCTGTCCTCAGTTCTGTCCTAACACGTTTTGTTGTCGGGTGAAGACCGCTACTTGATCGAAAGGAAAAGTGCATCGATGATCTGTTTAAACATCGTTAACTAGAAGAGTGAATCGGGAATTTACATGGTGGTGTAAAGCGCCCCACGAGAAGCAGTGCGAAAGAAATGACCGAAGCACTGGCGAATACATGGTTTCTTCACCACGACAACGATTTCGCCAACAAGGTGCTCTGTGTCCAGACGTTTCTCTAGAAAAATAATACCCCATTGGTTCCACAGCCATTTTACGGCCCTGATCTCTATCCAGCGGAAAATTTCATGTTCTTGAAACAGCAGGTTAAATTACAAGGACGTCAATCTAAATCAGAAAGGGAAATAGAAGAAAAATCACTACGGCGCTAACCTAAATTTCTTCAAAATCTCACATGGAATGCGGTAGAAATGTAAACTCAGTTCGAGTCGTTTTACTGATGCAGATGGGGGATATTTCGAAAATAATAATGTTCAATGAAATCTATTTGGTGCGTACTGCTTTATTTAATCTGCCCAAGAAGCTCGTACATAAAATCTTACTACACGATTCATACCTCCCACTTTTCCCCGTACAGGCCTACTCTGTATTTGACAACATATACACAGTGATATCAACGAGGTTATAGGACAGCCAACAAGTACGTCCCACATACAGTTCAATTAGCACAAGCAAGTTAATGGCAGTATAAATCACGAGTTTGACGTAATGGGCAGCACGATGCGGTATGGCTACTTGAACAGTGAATATCACGACAGCCTGATCGCAACTAGTCAATCTACTTAGCCTGGGATGGGGTAGGGTCCTCTCTGCGCAACCGCTGGCGCTAATTCGCCCTCAGTCCAGCCCCCGGATGATATACGAATGGACATGGAGGGCTGGTGGAATGAAAAAAATATAAGAGGCTTCTTCAAGTTGGCGCCAGTCAAGCCACCATGAGGCCGTTACAGCAAAGCTAAGTAAGATAATGCATGATCTGCTGTACAAGGCCCGGACTGGCAGAGACTAAACACTAATCTAAACCTTTACTATGCATGTACACACAACGTAAATATCTCCATACTCGTTGATTCATGACAAAGGACAGACACGCAGACACTCCGCTCCGTAAGAAAGAAATCAATAAATTCAATAAAAAGTAAGAAAATTTAATTCAAACGGCAACTGACAGAAAAATAAAATAGAGTAATGGAGTAAAACCATCAGAGATTTGGCCACATAAATAACACAAATTACAAAATTATTATTATTATTATTATTATTATCATCATCATCATCATCTTCGCCACCACCACCACCACCACCACCCTAACTCGTAGCATTTCAGGGAGTTACTGAAAAATCAGGACTAAAACAACATTTTCTCACCGAAACAAAACCAGTCACTATCTTCATAAGTTTGGTCAACACACCTCCAACTCCTTACCATGTGTTGTTGTCACGCATTCTCGGTGTCTTTCGTCAGAGGGAGGACGAGGAAAAGGACGAGCAGTGATTTTTAAAATAAACTCCTGGAGCAATAAAACTGCTTAATGTGTGACAATCCTGCCAATTTATCTGCTATTAAACACGTAAGCGTAGTGTCTATTATTAGCTCAGTCAGTGCAGTGACCAGGTTAGGGGTTGGAGGGAGATTTTTTGTCCAAAGTTTCCAGACAGGTTCCGTTTCTTGCCCACCACCACACCCCCCAATCCCTTAACAAACCGTCTCAGTGGATAACATACGTTACTTTCCAGCGGGTAAACCTGATGGGGCGTGAAGATGACGTCTCACTTCCATCTGTTGCAATACAAAGACTTCCTGGAGCGATACTCCATTCCACATAAGCCTCAAGAACTACAGCTCCATTAATTGCAAATACATCTGTGTCCTTACTTTATTATTAATTCACATACTACGACCTGTCCATCTATTCAGTATTCTCCGAAGGCTTTAACACACAATTACAAAGAAAGTACAGTCATTAATGCACGTGCCTGAAAGGTCATAAGTGATAAAAGGGCAGTTCTGGATAAAAGGGCTTATTTTGGAATGAACAAGGATTTTGTTCACAGGCCTGAATACACTGCAAGCGGCATTCAAATTGCTCTGGTTATCGGGGTGCAGAAGGCCAAACAACGAGAGCACTTGGCTCGCTAAAACAACACAGATTGACTACAAAGTATAAACACTTTTAAACAAAATCATATTACAGAACCAAAGATGTGACAGTCAAAGTGTCTGGAGGGAATACCAGGAAACTGTTGTATTAAAAGTGTTACAGTTATAAATACACAAGGAAAACATTAAAAGCGAAAACGCCACTTTACGCCTTATGATTTCCATTGATGCAAGCAGCCTTCACGTTTTAAAACACAGCTTTGAAAATGTATACGACATTCATAATCCTCCTATACTACAGTCGTGTATATAGCAGAACCCTTGCAAAGCTGTTTGTAATTCTAGATACGGACTACTACGAACTGAAAATATTCCAACAAAATATAACACGCATGCTCGCATGGAATTGATAGCACAATGACGAGATGAAAAATATGTCGTTATGAATCAGCTAACTCGGAGGTACTTTAGGCTGAGAGGAAGAGAAGATATGAGAACGGTAGAGCCTATTATGAATATTTTACTTACAATTACTGAACTTCAGCGTTGGCCACACAAACACTCAACAAGGCACTTGGTTGGACTCCAGAAAGAGGCCTCCGACACATACAACTGTAAATAACAGCTGTTAAACTTGCAACAGCGCACAAACTGACTTACCGACAAATATTCTGAAAATCACCTCCTAATAAATAACCCTACTGCCACCGTGTCTTTCTGTAGGACATAAGTCTCAGTCTGTTACATAAGAAAACTGCAGTCCAATACACAAATACGTTTCCTTACTGATACGTACACACACACACACACACACACACACACAACACAAACTTCAGAAAAATTATGGAAGCACGTACATTACACAAAGCCAGTGCAAATCAGTTCACATCCTATACGATGCGCCCCACAATTCTGGCTTATGCGATGTCATCAAATCGCCTACGAAAATCCCTCTGAAGTACATCCAGAAGCTTTAGTATTAGAACGCGCCATTGGACACACTTGTGGGGTTTCTTCTACCTAAGAACTCCACGCTTTCACCCTATGTTTCACCTCAACATTACAGCATTGTAGCTACTCAATGTTTCAAAATTGCAGCTGAATATGGAACTTCCACAACAGAATTCTGTGTGCACTTCATGTTTCCGCTACGTTACATGGCCAGGCCACCGTAACTAACTTCGATATGGTTGCGACAGTAGATGATTTACATGGAAGATGTTCCAGTAACTGACAACAAAGATCGACGGCGTACATGTAACTTAAAGTAATATATATGGCAGTCCGTCTGTCTGCCAGCTAACTGCTAATAATATGTAATGCGTGTTAAAGAACACGAATATTGTTAACGATCCTTGCATTTGACTTCACGAGACCAAGACAAATTGAGGCAACTTGAATGCAGCAGGATGTGGAATAGTTCTGCCCACAAATCACTCTCCAGTCCAGCACACAGAAAACAAACAGCTTCCACAACAGTGTTACCCCTCTCCACGCCAATTAGAGAACCACAGCACCTGACAGGCTTTTGGCACACTCCAGCAGGAACCGCTACAACACGCGATCTGCACCAGCCGACCAATACAGACATACCAACTAATACTGTGGTGGCAGAACCCGGAGGCTCAAAGTAACATAACAAAGATCGCCTTCAAATACGGACCTGATACTAGGGCTGCTGGATGGGGCTCTTTGGAAGTGATATCGCGAGAAAAATTCTGCAAGTAGCTTTCTCATGCCGTGGTCTTCTGGAATGTGACTTCACGGAGTTTTGTTGGTGCATACAAAGGGTTCGGATAAAAATGCGGCTCATATCTTCCCGATACCAGCCTGATATCAGAAACTGGATGACTACAATTTGAATACTTAAGGCCGCAAAAAACCTTCTATCTTATATCATGAATATACTTTATTGAAAAATCAGGTACACGTTAACCTTTAGGTACTGTGATCCTATATATAGGACAGGCGTACCGCTACTCCACAGAGTACTCTTTTTATGTATTTAGGCAACAAATATACTTAATTATTTTTTTAGACTTTCTCTCGCCATTTTCGTTTATTCCTCCACAAAATGTCGTGTATTTCCTAATGTTACCCTTCTTGGTTCATAAAATATTCACATTTTACATAAATGGTGTGCTAAACTGTAAATGTCCAGCTCCAGGGCCA
>Ga0123357_10014059_pt1 | contig 10430 bp, 5 predicted proteins | sample TergutEmb28metaG_FD_89873 | JGI IMG/M metagenome (GOLD analysis project Ga0123357, IMG submission 89873) | Embiratermes neotenicus P4 segment gut microbial communities from Petit-Saut dam, French Guiana - Emb289 P4 | ecosystem: Host-associated > Arthropoda: Insects > Digestive system > Gut ...
ACAAGCGTCCGCCACCTGTCTCTATCCTGGGCCAGCCCAATCCAGTCCATATACCCACATCCCACCTCCTGGAGATCCATCCTAATATTATCCACTCATCTACGCCTAGGTCTCCCCAGTGGTTTCCTTCCCTCCGGTTTCCCCAGCAAGACCTTATACACCCCCCTCTCCTCACCCATACGCGCCACAGGGCTTAATATTATGAAAACTTAAATCTTCCCACAGGATGTGTCTATGTGATTTTATGTTATCTCAGAACAAACAGCGACTTTCCCCCATACAACAACAATTTATTGCTTTTTATAACCGAGTCAGATAGTGTTTATGCGAGGTACGAATTTCACCTTTAAATAAAACATTACTTTTTCGTTCTTAAAGGGTTGAATTACGTAGGATAATATAATGGAATACATCCCGTTATGTACAGGTCATTCGAGGAAAAATGCTAACTATTCGTTCAAACACAACATATCCGTTTTAAGTTCTTGTACCGATTGGTGTGATGTAATGTAATGGAACACATCGCTTTGTGTTTGACTGAAAAGTTATCATTTTTCATCGATTGCGAAGGATAAGACGTGTGAAATATACAGATGACAAGTAAGAGATATAAAATGAGTCAAAATGTTTGATTGGAACACCTGACGGGAAGAGACAACTAGAGAAACCTGGGCATAGAAGAGATCACATAAATTGGATTTGTAATAAATATGACTTGAATGTGTGGACTGGATTTAACTAATTCAGATTATAGTTCGGTGGAGGGCTCTTGAGAACACTGCACTCGACTTCCGGATTGCAAACAAGGAGAGCCAAGGGACTCTCAGATTCCAAAGGAGGACTGTGTTCCTTGTCGTTAGAGTGCATAGTATTTGGTTTCCTGTAAAGTTCATAAATGAACCCCCATCGAACCGTTCGGGTGTCCAGTCAGGCACCTAACAATACATATTCAGACAATCACTTACTTGTATTCATCCACCGTCCCAGGCACCTCACCATCCATCCATCCATCTAAGGAATGTGTAAATCATTCCGTACACATAATTGTCCTACTACTACTTCTACACATCTAACCTCCCTTACATCAGTCCATCCACATATATACCACTCTACGTACTGATCCAGCCAAGTATGTACAGCAGTGCCCCTATATAATGTGCGAGCACGTGCCACATATCTCCGAATGTCAACCACACCTACATAATTAATTCCAGTTTATGAGACCTGCGAAGGACACATGACGTTTTTCTTTTGCCAGACGTTACTATTTTGTAAACTCTTAGGTATAATTTGCATAATTTTATTGCCAGATAATTGTAGTTGTGATTTAACAGGGATATTACGTATAATTTACATAGGAATATGCGGAGCTCTGTGGTTAGTGTGTGTAATTTCGGTAATAACTTGGATCGTGCTAGGAAATGAACACGGAATTATTGAGTTTCCACTGCAATAATTGTTACGCGAACGCGCCAAAATGTTATGTTCTACGCACATTGCCTGTCTTGTTAAATTGCTGAAGTGTCAACTAAACTAGCAAGTAGAACATAAGTCGCAAAGATTTGTTTTTCTTCATTTCGTTTCCTTATAACTTTTATTTTCAGATATGCAGCCGGTTTTAAAAATGTGCGTTTAATCGTGGTCTAGCTTGTGAAGTTACGTACAACTAAACACAAGCCGTGGTCCTAGACTGGGGGTTCTGAGTTCAAATATTGTTCGCAAGCTGCCTATTTTGACTTACATATTTCTACACAGTTCTTTTCCAATCCGTTCACATTTTTACTTTCATTTGACGGTACGTACCTTAAACAGAGACGAGCATCGTTAAATGATTCCAGATTCAATCAATTATATCTCTCACTGAATTCAGTACTGTTAAACTCAAAAATTGCAATTTGGAGTTAATACTACAATTGAGTTAAAATATATATCTAATACATCCGACAATACTGGCACGCTTGTTAGTCAAACCACACCCCGTCAGATGCCAGTATTGTCAGAGGTAGTTATATTTTTTAGCTCAATCTCAGTATTAACTCCAAATGGCCAATTTTTGGATTGTGCCACTATTGCGAACAGTGAGCGATATTTCTAAATGTAGATTTTATTTCAGTGCTTACTTCATATGACAGCTTTCTAAGGGCTGTCTCTCGTAATTTGTTCCATGTATGTCAAAGGGTCGTCAATGTAAAAGGTGCTGACCGCATGACAGGCAGGCGCTACAGTGCTAACCACAGACGCCTTCTGCCCCTCTGCCACAGACACTGTTTTGACGTTAATTGATGCTGACACGCAGCAAGACCTACGCATCTACTTCCTTCTAATTGCGAGTGCTCCTTGTAGTGGCAGTAAGCATAGTATTACGGATGGCATAGACTAACAGGCAGCAGACCCACTCTCAGTGGTCCAATATTAATCTCTGCACCGTGGTTATTTGTATTTACAGGTCAAGCATCATGATACAGTAACAGCCTTTTATTCAAGAGGTATCCAGTTCAAGCATACGGTGAAACGCTGGCTATTCTCAGTTGCATTTTTGTGATTTTTTCAACTTCTTAAGCAGAACGGGGGCATAATGTCTTGATAGTAAGTAAACTAAAAACGCCTCTCCATGTAAGTAATGTGAATTGTGTCCAGAGGGCGAACGTTAATACAAACAGTCCTTTGAAGGTAATAACTTAAAATACGCCCACGAATGATATCTAATGTAAATACAAATGCCGCAAGGGCATATTAATCGATACAGTGCTTGTGACATGATTTGAAGACTTCTAAACACTCTGTGTTGGATTGGTGTTGGCGTATTTGAATAATAGTCCAAAACCAATTACGCGTACTTCGCAGAAGCCCAAAAACTGTACACACATATGGAAGATCGTTTTTGTCGGTCTTTGTGTTCGTCTGCCACACATAATAATACCGTAAACATTTAACAGATTTAAATTAAATTTCATATCAAAGTTCACATTGAAATTTATTGAGCGAGTATAATTTTGACCCAATTTGGCGATATACTAACCCCTAAGCTCCTTACCTGAAACTTGAAATAGGACTATGGACCTCATAGAACTGTATATCTGACATTAAATATATAACTTTGGGATCCACGTCTTATATTTCAATCATCTCTCGCTACTATAAGCCTTCGACAAAACATCAAGACAAACAGGCTCCAACAGTGTCGTTAAATCTACGTATGCTGTACGCATTGGAGTGGGTTACAAATTGCATTATTTTGTAATTACATAAGTCACATCGTTAATTTTTTTTACACTGCTGGATTTATTCCTGTAATTCTAGATCCGAAATTCAGTAATGAATCGTAAGACCTTACAACTTAAACATATGACATATAGTACTGTGGACCATAAAACAAACCACTGGGTGTTCCATATTACTTCTGAAAGAGCGTGTACTTAGTATTGCTTTGTATAAATTTCCAACTCCATAAATTCCTCTAGTAATTTGCATTCATTTTCTTTTTCCACATTCATAACAGTCCGCCAAAGAGCTACATTCTAAGACAGCTGAATTCAGTTCACATACTCACACCCTGTTTCTTAATGACCATTTCACATAATAACTTCCAATTACGCTGGGTCTCCAGGATCATCATATGTTCACTTCAGAATTTCTGACTGGAAATTTTTAAGCACGGCGTCACAATTCCTGATTCATCTTCTTTAATTATGAAACTCACCCAAAGCGACAGACACACATGTATTCGTGTAAATCCGCGATGAGGCGGAGCCAGTAATGTTGTTTTGAAACTCATAAATGTGACAGAATTAAGCATACCGTTGACAGCACCAAACAGTGCACTACATGCTTCACCGCTAGTGAAGTTAGACTGAGTTTGTTCAGTTCAAACCGAAATGGGAAATTATATGACAAATGAGAATATATGCTGGAAGCCACGAACATTATTAGTTACCATTTGCCAACTGCACAAATATGTTTCAAGTTGTGCTTATCGAGAATATGTATTCCACAAATTTTAGTTGGGGGATTGTGGCTGAGCGCACAGGAAGGCTTGGGAATTGTTTAGAACGTGTCTCCATTATCATTATTCCTATAGCTTGGATAGGTCTGTTTTACTTATTTGTAGGGGTCATCGTAAACTGACAAGATGTATAACCACCAGTTTGCGCGCACTAGCCTGATGTTAAAAAATTTTCCCTTTTGATCCCATATGTTGTCACCCCTGACATTTCAAATAAAACCTCGTATAGACTTGCCGAGATAATGAAAATGAATAACTTACAGACTTCGAAATAAAAATCCGTTTGCTGAAACAGATTCTAAGTCTATATGAAATGTAGACTTGCCAGGAAAATGAAGAATGCTAATTATTATTCTAGTGGTGGGGTGAGATGTTTCTGTGGAAATGCGCCCTGCAAATGGCTCATTTGCCCACCTCCTGGATGGTAGATGAACTTCGGATCATGGTGCAGTGAAAGTGACAATAAACCCGAAGCACCCGCACAAAACCTTGCCCTGTACCACTCTGTTAACCCAACTTACCCCATGTCCTACTTTTGAAACGAGTAAGTTTTGTCCAATGTGATATTACAATAAACCTTCGGAATAATTACTGCAGTTATGCAACTAATGACCATCTTCTGCCAATGGAAACTTTCCGATACTCTTCCTTGTTATTTGGTGACGTAAGCTGATAAGATATGCAAATACTGTGCGTCTTTCCTTCTTGCTATTACAGCCCACATAGCGACGTCACCAACCACAGTGCTGAAGTCCCGCTAACCTTCCTTAAAGACCTACACCCTCCACATCACCTTTGGCCTGGTTGGCCTGCGCTTCCTTCTGCAGCATTTCTCGATGCCCCACTCCAGTCATATAGTAATCCTGATCACAGGAATATTGCTACTGATAAACACGTGATCAACCGCGGTGGCTTTTGGTTAATTTACTCATACGGCGCCATAGTAGAATACAGCACTAGGCAGAAATGAGGAACTTCGAAAGTCGTCAATCCCACCGTCGGATTTCTTTCAATGGCTTCTTGATACTATCATCATCATAATCATCATCATCATCATTGCATAGTCTGTCTTGCAGGAAGTCAATAGCCGCTTCCAAAGCTAGATCTCCAGACAGCCCGTTGTAGCGTTTTCTCTTTCAAATTCCTGTAGCTTCTCTTTTCCTTAAGGTCATCCAGTAGCTGTTTGCATCTTAATCCTCATCTTCCCTTCTAGTTTTACCTCAATAACGTGTTTTAGAAGGCAGTTCCTATTCAAGACATGACTAAGACTTTCCTGCGTTTTGTTGTATGTAGAGTGTTCCTTTGTTCATAAACACTATGCAGTACTTCTTGATTCACACGATCGGTCCAACTGATCTCCAACCTTGTGCAACACATGTCGAAACTTTCAAGGCATTTATGATGTACTGCCCGAGGTGTCCAAATTTCAGCACCCTACGTAACTATGCACCAAGTATAACTCTTCACTTGTTCCCATCCGCATTGCAATTGGTAGCTGCTGACCCAGACATGTTATAGTGATCAAGACTAGGAAACATGACCATTGGAACTGACATATGACAGCCCTAATTGGACTGTTACGATAAGCCAACATGTCTGATAAACCCCTGCTGGCAGCAACATGTTGCTTTATCTGACACAGCCATTATGTTTCGTGAATTTTTCGATACATGATGAGCAGTATAAATAAACAAGCCTCAGCCATATTTTAGGCAAAAACTGTTGTGTAAAAGATGGAATTGACTAATTCCACCAGCAAGTAGTGGGATCTTGTAGTGACGTATATAACTGCCTTATCATTTTTCGACTGTTTTTTGTTTATTTCTTTCTTTGTTAGTTTTGCCGCTTTAACAGTAGGGATAGCGAAACATCCCAGAATTCTTAAGTCTTCGGCAAAATTGAGAATCGCAAATCTCGCAATATAATATAGCGGTACCTATGTTTTGGCGTATATTAACATCAATGTAAAATCTAATTACCGGCATACGGAACATTAATAATGCGTGTAACATTAATGCTTTCTAAATATGGGCGACAGAAAGCATCGAGCGCTATCCTACTGTTTTTCTGCTTAGAGAGCAGTCAGACGTCATGCATAAGCCAACATGCCACTGTTATCTGTTCAGCATGACTGGACTGGTAAGTCGTTGAGTTATCTGGATTGTAGGCAGAAAAAGTATTTTATTTAAAGCTCGTTGTGTTTCCAACGCCACAGCTCCACTACTGGCCACCTTGTTAACGTTGAACGCCGTATTCAAAACGTATCCCAGTATGACAAAACTGTATTGCTGTCTTTGTTGATATGACTAAAAATTATGACACTGCAAAGTCATGCGGTATATTAAGAACCCTCTACAGTTGCAAACTTAGGAACCGGTGATCAGTTTGGTTCGCAGCTTCTTCCAGAACCGTTGCTTCCATGTGCGTCTCGGCAGCGTCCTGTAAGTGTGACCCTGCTCGCAGTCGCCATCACTGGGACGGCTAACGCAGTTGGCGACGTCGTCATATGCTGTAGTGTTTGAATTTCCGTACGTCGTCTATCATAATGGGCTCTGGGAACAATATTTTCCCTCTCTGCAGCCGACGCAGTGCGCATGCTGCACGCCCTTTTCCCGACCTTTTCCTCCAGAACAGCGCCTGCTTATTCGCTTTTACAGTGTAATTTATAGACCTTATATCTTGACACTAAACTCTCTTTGGAACTTCCCTTGAGTCGGCTCCGTGTTAAATGCGAGCAGTCGCCGAATGCCTTAAAAGTTTTATCTTGTAGGTCTAGAGGTGGAGACGGGAAGGTATTGAGGGCCTCATAACACTGTTTAAGAATAGATATAGCGAAGGACCCAACCCAGTCCCTAGTGCTTGTAGGGAAATATTCCGTTCCTCACAAGTGCTGGTGCAAGCTATTTATATTGCTGTGCTTGAGTGGAGACGATTTAGCAACCGGCGCCTATATCCTTCAACCACTTCTCCATGCATTTTCTTCACGGAATCCACCAACGAATTTAATGTCTATGTACTCTCCGTTTATAAACTATTTATTCATTGTTGTTCATGATACGCGCATTTCTTTTCGTGAAGAACCAAAGACAGGACCACTAAGTAACCTTCTTTCCACGAAGAATGAATAAAAATTACAGGCCTTCTGGTGGTAAGGCTCTGCGGATAGGAATGATAGCTACGGACCGAATGAAATGAAAAACTCCTGAAGTCTGGCAGGCGTTTCGATTGACATTCTGCGTATAGTGCAACTTTCTCCGTCTGTATTACACCGGACTGGACTGCAGTGTTATAAGACACGCACATTTTCTGAGTGACATTCAGGAATCGCTGACTTCTGTATTACATTCTATTTGGAAAGTATATGCAAAAGAATGTAGTCGCCATGACAATTACTTTTCTATTCTGAAGCCTACAGGACGCACATTGTTTTTGTCTCCATCATATTTTAGACTAGCGAAAGCTTCTGTTCTTCCCCTGATGTTTTCTTGAAGTTAATATTACCGAAATAAGAAGAACTGCGTTTGTATTCTGGTAACCTTTACTGTACAGAATGCATCACTGTTAACCAAAGGGGAAACATACTGGAAGGTGCAATATGGCATGGTTTCACATATTCTCTTATTCTGCAACGCTCCGGCGCCGCATAGTAATAACTTTATGTACTAAACAGCTGCAAAACAACGAAACAGTTATGTGTATGTATAACTGGCCAAATATCACAGTCGGGAGCACTAACTCCACTCAGGGAATATTATATTTGGTGGTCACAGGAAACGTTAAGTGTAGGTCTACCGATTAGATAAAAAGAAGGAAAATCGAGGTTAGGCTCCTTCAAGCTGTTTAATTCACTTGAGTTTAACAATCACAACTAAATCATTTGTGTCCGGCACTGCTACAAAATTTTATCAAAACACCTGTCTATTATAGTCCCTTTCTTTCCATTGAACTTGCTCGCACGAGTGTCAAGCCAAGAATTTTCTCCGAAACCAGCTTTGGCTAGCTTCACGGCAACATCCCTGATCAAGCATAAACAGCTCTCCGACCGATGTACTGTAGGCCGAAAGTTTCAGGGGATGTTTTTTGTTTAAAGGGCGATACGGTCACAACCCGTAAGTAAGAGCAGGCCGAATCCCTCCGCGTGACAAACACTGTCATAAACTTAACAAAAACAACCTTGAAGTCCTCGCCCTCCCAATGTACCAATATATTGTACACAACTTGCAATTCTTTCTGCTCGAAGTCCGAAATTTATACTTAATTCTTCCGAATGTAATATCTCTGATCTGGTATCGAACCAGGATCATCGGTAACAAATGGAATGCCATATGGACGTTCGTATAACATTATTCATATACATTTCATTAAGGGTGATGAAATACTAAGTAGACAGATCTGTAGTACTGTTAGCGCTTGTTGTTCTAAGGCACTATTTTGGTCATTATATGCTAAGTACTCCTCACACTCTCCGCTGACGTTAAATAATTCTGCATTTTGCCCACACAGTGTATATAAGCTTACTCCTATGCGTTTCGTGTAAGTTTCAGAATAAACAGCCATTGTTTTCCTAAAAAATGGGTGTTTGTAATGGACTCGTAAGTTTTTTCTGTGAGTTGTAAACTCCGTTGTTAAATAGTTGTTGCACGAAATTTATACTTCAATTTCCGTGCCATGGCTCAGGCGATTAGTCACCGGCCTGTTACCGCGAAGGCCTGGATTCAGTACCAGTAGTGGTTGCTCATGGCAATGGGAAAGGGGTTTTCTCAGAGTACTTCAAATTTCCCTCTCAGTATCATTCCACGAAAGCTCCATTTGCGTCTTCGTCTGCACGTTATTATTACCAAGACAAACGGGCGAAGCCTGGGAACCTTCCAAACAACAATGCTCATTTGGGAGTCGGATAACATTTGACAGATAAGCACGGCCGCTTTTTTCCCCCTTCTTCAGGGTGTTAACTTCCGGGGTTATGTAGTAGCACATAATAATTGTGTATGGAAAGGGGGGTGCTGGAGGCTTCCTTCGTTACTTGACTTGAGCTACATTATTGATGTTGGAAATGCGAATACCTTTAGAAACTCACTCTACATTGCCAATTTCCGGGGCCAAATTTCCACTGGGCATACTTGTAGGTGGAAGCAGTGTTCATCATGTCCAAAAGGCTTTAGATGCCGTTGTAAAATGTAAGTAATTTGGGATTAAAATTATTTAAAACAGAGCATATGAAATATGGTTTAACCGTAACACGTTTACTGGTGACGTATGTTTTGTGGTTTCGTGAACACAGGTGTCTGACAGTTATTTATGTTACAATCATGCTGACAGAACAAAACCGACATTAAGAGAAGGTCAAAGCAAGACGAAAAAACCGCTTTCGTGGCACGTGCTTACTTTTGATTATAAAGTGAGGTTAAGGGACAAGCGTGTCTGCGGTGACTTTATGACAGGCGTTGTATTTTTTAAAGAAATGCACGAAGGTAATTCTTTTTGCAGCGGGGCTTGGGAACGATAAAATTCATCGTCCACACGGAGACACTTTCTGCTAGAAATTGTATATTTCCTATTCTTATTCTGTCTCATACTTCAGACCAATTATTCTTAAGAGTACCAGGAACAGTACCTGATGCTAACACAGACACATCCTTTCTGCGCAAAGTAAAAAGCACGAGTAATCTTATCTTGGATATGAGGTGTTTTTTTTGTTACGAGCACTGAGAAGAAATCTGGAAACATTTTCTTAATGAAAAACTATCATTCAATGGTCTAAGATTTCAGAACGTGCATCCGGAATAATGTATGTGGTATGGTGACTAGGCTACGGGCTTGACAGTTTTGAGTTCGAATAACGTAAATGGAAAGAAGGTTTTCTGTTCTCCGAAACGTCTAGACCGGTCGTTTGGTACACCCAGCCTACTGTTGAATGGGTACCAGGGGCTCTGCCCGCAGGTAAAACGGTCGGGGCTTGTAATTGGCCACTCACCTCCTTCCAATGTTGCAGTTAATAATGAGTGGGGCTATACCTCCATAGCCCAATATGTCTTCATGGCTTGCACAAGGACAGTTTTGTTGTTACCTTATAATTATTTATCGTCAAATTGATTTTGAATAACTAACAGTGTCATTTTACCACTTGTGTTGTATGCATGGAGTACTTCGTCTCTATGATTGGATATTGACCAACTAATTGCACTGCTATATGTTTTTAAAATATATATTTAAAATTAACACTTTAAAACATATCACTTTGTTTAAAATTCGTCGTTACTCCTACATGTTTCGGTCCTTCTGGACCATCCTCAGGGAGTTTTATGTTCCTAGTATTGAAGTTGCTAGTATTCTATATTTGGTGTTGTGACGGCATGCGTTTGGGTGTTCAGGTTATGTCTGCGTGCCTTGTTGATGTGTCTGTTGCCGGTCGTGTTGCCATAGCAAC
>Ga0123357_10014060_pt1 | contig 10429 bp, 8 predicted proteins | sample TergutEmb28metaG_FD_89873 | JGI IMG/M metagenome (GOLD analysis project Ga0123357, IMG submission 89873) | Embiratermes neotenicus P4 segment gut microbial communities from Petit-Saut dam, French Guiana - Emb289 P4 | ecosystem: Host-associated > Arthropoda: Insects > Digestive system > Gut ...
TCCCCCTCCTCTTCATCACTCTTCTAATATTTGAGTTGCACAAATCAAGAAACTCCTCACCGTACGAATGGTCAGCTCCTGATCACGGCGTCTGTTTCCCACTCACCTGCGGGGCGCTACAGGATCACAGTCCGACAACTCGGCCTTCACCAACAATGTTGCCATTCCCACATTGGGCAAGGGGTAAGGGGAAAGAAACAGCCACCCGCACCTCCACATTACGAAAACAAAAGAAGGACTCTAACTTTTGGTGGGGGTTATAACAGGGTTGCACAGATATTCCAGAAATCTAAAAGCCACCTCAAAATTCTAGGCGCCAGAACGGTTACATAAATCAAGTTCCATACTGACGGCCCACAAACAGGTGTCAAGTCACAATGTTTAGTCCCCGTCGTAATTTGGTACCCGGTCATAGAACCATGCAAAATAACAAAAACAATCCCTGTAGGGGCCTGAAATGGCCCTCAGGGCTCCAGGAGTTTGAGATTCTCAGGATTTCTAGACAAGCGACAAATGAAAGTAACATTGTTGTCAACCTGCGCACCGGCCGCCTTTACCCTCCTTAACATTATTTCTGTTACAGGCTGAGTTGACCCCAGGGCCATAGTGCGGCCGGAAGGATCAAGTAAATCGGGAAACGAACCCGCACCCTTCCGGCTTGTAGCGCAGTGCCTCAACCACCTGCGCCACAGAGAACCTCCACGCAAGATAATGGCTGCCATTTATGGATCATCCAAACGTATCATTTGTAGGAAATCCAGGTGCTTGGCTGTGCCACTACTAATTCAACAATTTTTACAAAAGAGTAGGGACAGCGATGGGTAGGTCAGACGTACCCAAAGAGAGATCAACACAGAACACAACACAGATCTTACCTGCTCAGTTCCAGGAGCGAATCGACACTCACGTCTGCAGCCCACTGAATGACCCCAGATATAGAAACTTCCACTGGCCACTCCCTTATTTATCATGTTGTGCAAGGAATATGGAGCGACGGGTGAGATAGATATGAGCTGCGTACAGGATTTTGCGCCGAGTTATCAGTACATTCTGATACATGTTACAATATTTCAACACAGTGCGCGTATACTGATATCGCACACCTGGTATTAAAAAAAATCTGTTGATTCTAACAGGATTTCCAAAACTATATACATCCCTTTGCAAGTATTTTTGGTGTGGTATGGGAGTTTATTATTTGAGATTTCGGGAGCTTCTTTGTCTGCTGGGCTGAGGTAAAAGTATGAGGCATGGAAAAATACTACGCTTTCTAAACGAAATCGAGCTTCTCATAAATCCAAACCCTCGGCCGTACCTCAGGGTTTTGTGTATTCGTACTCTACTCTACCCTGGGTGATGTGGGAGGCAGCTACAGGTGTGGAGGGTATACCCTGATGAGGGTTGCTACGACACAGGTTGGCTAACGGGGCTCTGGTCTATCCAAGCCAAGGTGGAAGGTATCGTGCCGAAGGCTGCATGGCATTGGGGTAGAGACAGCAGTGTCGTTAACGATCCCCTTGGGGAACCAGGCCGCACCCGTGGACGGTGACCTTATGTTTTGCACCAGTTCGTATGACGGCTCATTTTTGGGGGGGCCCCGGCAGATATAAATGAATAGATAAACCATTGGTTCTGGAGACGGAGTATCTCTCTCCATAGGGACCCTGTTGGGGTAACATGGAGGGGCTTCCTGACCTGAGTCTCTGAAGGAAAGATGAATTATCAGGGATGGGCTGAAGAAGGTTCTGGAGACGCGTCTCTCTCCGTAGGGGCCCCGTTGGGGAACCTGGGGAGGGGGTCCGTTTACAGGGAACTGCAGGAGATAGTGGAAGAAGGACTCCGGAAATGGAACATCTCTCTATGGGAGCTCTGTTAGGGAGATCTGGAGGGGGGGAGCTCCTTTGTTGGGGACACTGAAGGTTATGCAAGAAGGCTCTGGAGACGGGCATCTCTTTCCATAGGGGCCCCGCTGGGGAACCTAGAATGGGAGCTCGTCTACCAGGGACTTTGAGAGAGATGGATGAAAGGGGCTCTAGAGGTGGAGTGTCTCTTTCTCTCTCTCTCTGAAGAGGCTCAGAGGATAGGGCCTTATTAGAAGAATGTGTGTTGAATCTGCAACTAATGATCCATACGGAAAAGATACTACAGCAATGCACAACACAATTATAAAGTTTTTCGTATAACCTAAGAGAAGAAGCCTCACAACAAAAACAACTTCTACAAGATTGCAAAATACTTAATACTCCCTACAATACAAAATATTTTTTATCTGTATTATTTTATAGTACCAATTCAAAAAACACTAATAAAAACTATATTATTTTACCTTATTACCATATGTAATTTTATAATTGAAGTTTACATTATAATACCATCATAATCATGTAAACGAGATCTTGTGTTAGAAAACATGTCAATTGTATATTAATAATTCTTCTAAGTCATAGTCTGAAGAAGGCTACATGAAAAAAGCTGAAACATGTTGCTGTCATGATTTTTTAATTATCTTTTAAATATATTTTATGTAACAAAGGTTGTGTCAGACTGAAAAATTATACACATAGTCTTAAGTATTGATAACACAACAGGGAAGCCATACCTGAAGATTCTAATAACATCCTTGTAAATAACCAACTTGATGCACATTTTTCATGTATGTTTATTTCTATTCTCTACATGTTTCAGGCAGCCATGTGCCCACCATCAGGAGAATTATTGTATCGATGCAACACCTGGTTTATGTCACTCTGTGTAGATGACTGATGCGTCAAGTTGGTCATTTACAAAGATCATACCAAGATGCAAGGTCAACAAAACATAAAATTCTTTTAACACTTAAGTACTGGAGATACTGTTGTAATTTTTGTAACCTGCACTGAAGAACTTGTGTATTTTAACACTCCACAGCCCACTTTGTAACTTATTGGGGACATACTGGTGCATGCCAGTTTGTCTTAATATAGGAAATGTAATTCACAGAACCGTGGTGCATATTCTTGCATTCCATTCCATTACCTACCCCACAGTCCTGTATCTTCCATACCGCAGAGCACTGGAAAAGCCGCAGTGTCTTAATATTCTTACGGTATGAAACGTTTTGTACGTACTGTTGTCATTTTACCATTCTGTGCTGAGGAACTTCCCATAGCAATGCATGTAATGGCATGCTGCTCACATCACACGGTCCAGGGTGTTCTGTTTATAATACGACAGATTTTTGGACTGCAATCACTTTTGTAACATTTTGTAGTTTAATGCAGTAGTTTTCCTGTATAGGTAACGTTTGTACTTTGTCATCATGACTTCGTTACATAACTTTTTCTGATAGTTTTTTTCTGAAATACCTTCAGTTTGCACTCTACACAGCGAACTGATGAGCTGTGATCTTTTAAAATGTATTTATATTTCTTCCTGTGCCCAGAAATTGCGCATAAGTAGTGACATGAGCATTACAGACTGTCCTACCACTCCCCTATAATTCCTACCGCAGAATCTCCTGACACCCCTCTATAAAGGCTTATAACAGTATGGCCTGAAACTCTTCTTAAAATACTGATACTAGACTTCCTGATATATCTTAATATGTTCCATGTCTCTGCATTAAATAAATATTTAAACTTATTTATTAAAGCCAACAAATGCACATGTGTAAAACATGTTTTATCACATATTAGTAATCACCAACATGTTTTGATCGCAACCCTCATGATCACAGAAATCATCGAAACATGTTGGTAATTAATAATATGTGATAAAAGAATGTATTATGCATGTGCTTTTGTTGGTTTTACTAAATAAGTATAAAAATTCCTGATACCCCTTTTTACATACTTTGAACAGACTCTTCTGAAATTCAATCTCAGCATCTTTCATCCTGTATTTATCTTCAGCACATCCTTATCGTACAGTAAAAACACACAATCCCTTGAGGAATTACAGATTTCAAAACACATTTCACACTTTGTGTGTGCTGATGTTTAACAGACTTTACCAGTTGTGTATGGACCATTGTACAGATATATGGCATATTTAGAACTGATATGTTGTGGTCATATTACTCACTTGTGAGAATTTATTGGCATATTTATGAGATATTTCATGGAGAAGTTCAGTAGAGCTTTCAGTGCTCATGTAAAAACTGTACTGGCTTGGAAAAGAATTAATATGTAATTATAAATGGTAATTTTGAGTCATCTTGCCTTGTGCAATATCTTCACTCCACAATCTCAAAGCATGTGACTCAAATCTTCAATTTAGCCATGATTTGGTTGGCTGTATTGTAGTTACTTATTTGCCTTATTGTTGGTTAAATAATGTCTGGATTTATGATTCCTGTGTTTATTTTCAGAATGAATTATATTTCAAAACTCTGTCATGTTATACATCATGTAAATGCCTAGGGGCAAAGGAAATGGTTTAGAGCTTCTTCAGTTAGGCCTCCAAAAGATGTTCTGTGCCACTGACAGGTAAAAAGGCACACACTTCTGTGCTGCATGTTACCACATTTACTTTATCAATTTATTTTTCTTTAATCTCAAAACCTACCAACAAATTTGGATTGAATTTGACAGCAGAGTGGTATGGATTGTGCAGTATGAATTTGTGATGTGAATTCATTGTCTTGTAAGGGAAATATGAGTTGTAATTGAGAGAGATAAAATTCACTGGAACAAAATATCTAATTTTTTATGGAATCATACAGACATGCCCTATGAAGAAACAGGATGCTGTAGAACATGAAATCTTTTATCACCCAGCCCACAGACCATTAACTATGCCAATCAAAATTTCAGAGTGCTGTAGACAATGACTTGATCAATGTGAGAGGAAGAGAGGGCACAAAGAGGCTATTGAAAACTGCATAATGAATGACTTATACTCTTTGTCAGATTGTGTGATGGAATGTCATGTAGCATGCATGGCAACAATAATAAATTCCTACAAATATGACATCAGGAAACTCAAAGTGCAGGTTCCAAATGAAATAAGTAAACTTTTGGAATGTTAGGGTCTACAAAAGTGTAGTGTGTCACTGTAATTATTCTGTGTGCCTTTACTATCTCAATTGCTGCTAAAAACAGTGGAGATGGTTGGTTCCAAACTCTGAGCATTCTCCAATATGTATGAAACCTAAAGCATGACCTAAAATGGTCCATGTTAATACCGCACCTAAGCTAGACACTTTAGTGGTATACCAAACGTACAACACAGTGCCCACAAGCAGCAACTGCCTTACAACGACCACTCCACAACAGGCATCACACAGGTTCAGGTTGCCACAAGCCCTGAACAATATCTTGTCCATTACATGCATTTCCCATACTCTCCATAACACACTCCGAACCTTGTCCTCCCTTTGCTGCCTCGTCACGACGTTTCTTCTTTGGTGGTGCCCCACTACAAACATATACATTGAAATACATTTACAGCAAGAAGGCAGTGTCTTCTGTGGGTCTGGCACAGTATGACAGGAGGGCTCACTTTTGCATCATCTTTAACCTGCGATCAACACCACTCTATCCTGTCGGACTTATAGAAGGGCGACATTTCAGGTATAATGACAAAAATGACCTACATAAATTGAAAAGTTTAGGGGTAAAAATGTAATACTGTCCTTCACTCTAACAGAGCACCAAACTGTTAAGGTGTGGAAGAGTGGAGGCATGAAGTTAATGCACTCTAAACATCAGCAATAGACGGTGTGCAGCCAGTCACTTCACATCCCCCATACCAGGGAGAAACCTGGTAGCCACTGGCTAGGACGCCATGAACCTGACAGCCTAACCACAAATTTTTAAGATAGAAAAATCTTAACCCTTGCCAGGAATCACCCCCCAGTTCCTTGCACATTTGGCACACTGCAAAAGCCATCCCAGATATAAAATTCAACAGGACAGATTTTCATGCAAATTCATACCTGGGGCATTAACCCCTTTAAACGCCGAGTTAAATCCAATCTACCATTTGCTAGCATTATTAGCTCACCATATTCTACATGTTAGCAGGATAAGGGTTAAACCCATTTCCCTAAGTCGTATCTTTCATCCAGCAGACATTCGTTACATAGTTTATAAGCATGGTTATGACAGGGCAATAATTAAGGGCACTTTACTGAAGACCATATTACTTTTTGGCCCCCATTTTGGTTCCCAGCAGAAGGATTTTCTCATAAGACACTCAGTACAAAATGCCACTTGCCTACAAATCAGCTACGTTTCGTGGCTGTTGGTCAGGAATTGAGGGCACTTCACATGATGATAGCTCAGTCGGTAGGGCGACTAGCTAATCGAATCCCGGTGGGGGCGATATTTACCACACATGTCCAAATCGGCCCTAGGGCCCACCCAGCTTCCTGTACAATGGGTATTGGTTCTTCCAGGAAGTAGGACGGTCGGGGTGTGGCATTGACCAATGTTTCATTTTTCTCACGCTGAGGTGGGTAGGACTTGAGATTCAAACCCAATCAACATTCAGCCACATAGCTGAAGTGGCCACGCACAGCTTTCATCAAATGTCAGTAGTATGTAAGTTTCCCAAAGAGAAAATATGGCATCACATAAGCCATACAAAAGTTCCAAATGGTGTGCTTGCAAATAATGTCATGAATGGAAAGAAAAAAATGAAATTTGGGAATTTCTGAGGCTTCGTTTCCAGTTACAGCATAGACAAAACTTAACAAACAAATGGACTACCAATATTCTCTTTCAACACATTTATTTGGATTTCAATTCCACCAAATTTATGTGACTAATCACAACAACTTTAATATTATCACTACAATTTAATATCTCTCTCCCCAACTCAGGTCCTATGACCCTCTCTTTGCTCAGTCTCTTGCTTTATTCTCACCCTGTAAAAGTTTCAGCCCCTTACCTACTGCCAACCAGTGTTCAATCAACGCAACATTCTTGGCTTCAGCACTAACTTCCATTTCCTTACTCAGTTTTTTTTACCAACCTGTTCAATGACCAAGATGTGCCTCTCTACTTTTTTTTGTCCTCTTTGTATCATCCTTAACACTTTTCACATCGCATTTACGCTCCTCTCTTTAATTTGTAAAACTACGCTACATAGATTAGCCGTGTCAGTTTAAGATTTATGCATTCATTAGACATTTTAATTTGAATCGCAGAAAGCTTTTCAGTTCATTTTGAACACTTTAATACAATGGCTTTAATTATGCCCTACCTATCCACCTGCATTCCGGTACAAAAAAAAAACTACATTAACTAAAACAACTTCTAACAGACTGGTGGTATAAGCTGAAGCCTGTTTGTTGTACTGCAATTTCTACTGTTGCTTAATACACTGATGAGGTTACCTCTTGATTACATTCCCCTAGCTGGATTTCTTGCCCCTTAACAAGATCCATGTTTTCCCCATGCACTCCTCACTCCATGTTCAGCTACAATACTGTGTGCACGACACTGTCCTTACAACCCATAACACCACAAGCTTAACCTCGAAACCTGCATACATGTCACTGTTTTTCAGGTTGAGACACTGTAAAATACGTGCCTTCCGCAAACCAGAACACCACAGCATGCATGGCACACCATACATCTCATCCTAATCCATTTCCTGTTCATCAACATTTCCTTTTGTTTAGTGAAGTTTACCAGACGTTTTGACACACCTACCGTGTCATCAACTACACAACATAAAAAGGAGAGTGTATTTAGCATTACACACAAATGTGATGTTCGGAGAAGAGGTGATCCTAATGTAATGTATATCACACAATGGGTATACAGTTATCTGGAGTTGAAATATCATTATTAAATATTCTACATTTAAAATTACTTGTAACTAAAATTCTAACAAAGTTTTGCATCAACCCACTGTGTGTATTTAACACTGATATATCATGATCATCTCAGTGCGTGAAATGCTGGTCACAATTTTCTGACGGCAGTTATGGCATGTGCACACACAGGAAGTGCAGGCTGTCTACATGCGACCCTTATACTGAGAAGATGTAAACCAGTGGAGTGTTACCTTTCTTCAAATGCTGTCCACTGAGACAGTAGTAGTTTGGTGAAGTGCCACAAAAGGTTTGTAAAATATAATATATATATATATATATATTAACAGCATGTGATACTAATGCCCCTATGAGCCAGTTAGGAAAGTATCAAAAGTCCCTAGGATGCACACCACTGGTCTACAAACTGCATCACCACTCTACACAATGAAATCTGTCACTAGAACCTCATACACACTCAAATAATAATGAAATATCACCATTAAACAATAAAAAGATGATTTCATACAAGACTATATAAGGTAGGTTCTAGTCATAACAGACCCCAATTTCACAGACCTCAGATTCAGCAGAATAAATTTTCGGGTCACAATTTTCAGAGGTACTGGACCACTCTGTTAAGAGACCTGGGAAATGCTAAAAATTGTCAAAAAAAATTTGTAATTGATTTCATTTTCACAAAATAAATGATAACACTTCATTAAAAAAAAGGAGAATATCATTACATACAAATGAGTCATATCTACCACATCTGACAAGAAAATAAAGCAATTCTTAATCGTGACACAATCTTAGTCTTCGTCTTCACAATGTTCAGATATAATAACTGGAAACTTCACTTCCTCCATTAATGTTAACAGGCATGGGGCCACATCTTGACACAACTATGCCATAAATTAACCACCAATTGGGCTGTACTTGCAACACAAAAAACACAACCGCTTACTGGCAGCCTACTTTCTGCCTTTAAGCCAAAAGTAATAATGTACAGTAATGAAATGTATAAAATAAAGAATATGATGAGAATAGGCAAGAATTTATTCAATCACCACAGACACTCCAGGCATTAAGACGGCTGCACGGGTCTGGAAACTTCAATTTCAGCCATCACACATTTCTCAGCATCCACACACTGCTTCACAAAGTCGTGGTGAAAAATTATGCAGTCACAATTTTGGAAGATTTTGTCAACGTTGTTAGGATATGGGCAGGTCTTGTGAGAAGCCATGAAACTCCCGGTCTTGTCCACTTTATTAATTGTCATCTTGTACGTAAAGGATGCAGCCTCTTCCTTTACTCCAAAATACAGAAGACAGCTGTACACATGATTCTGTATGAGTTTTGTGAACCATAAAAACACATCACTCTGCTTGAAAAATGCTCGATACCACAAAGGACCCTTTTCAATATCCCATAGTCTTGTTCTATATTTCCCTGCTCGATTAAGTGTACCACAAATGTCCTGGTGATTGGTCTTCATGTGATCCACAACTGCATCTTCTGTACCCTCCCATGTACACGTATTGGAATCCAGCACCTCAAATGGACATCTGTGTGCTTGGCGAGGGCAGTTCTCTTGGTGTGATGCAAGGCATTCCAAAACAAACAACCCTGTACATCCCAGAGCCTCGTACTTACATGGGTATTTCATCTTACCAACTAGTTTCTCAAGGGCAAGATTCCTGGTTTTCATGAAGTTCTTTGTGCACAATCGACACTTCTTCAGCTTACGTCTACAGGTTTTACATACACTGTGGCCACCCACACACATGGAAATAGGAGGTGCCATATACTCTCGGCAGACAGGGCACTCCAGTTCGTCCAGAAGGTCTCGCAAATTTGGGTCCAGGCGGGACTTCTTAGATGATCCTCTTTCAGACCTTGGATTAAAGAAAATTCAACAGTGACATACAGGAAAAATAAAACATCTGTCTTGGAAAATATAATAAATAAATTGTGAAAACTATATTTCTTCTACACTTTAGATGGAGAGTAAACATTCCTTTCAAATAATGGTACATTTATACCAGACTAATACCACACTCCAGATGATAAACAGTCATCATGGAATTAAAAGCACATTAAATTTTGTGTGTACACACACACACAGTTTAAACATTATTGCAGCCCACTAAAGGGCAAAACCATTAGCCACCAACAAACCTTTTGAGTAGTTAAATTGCACATTAAATTTAACCTCTATATAAGTGGGGAAAAAATGCCTACTTTCGTAGTCACACATGGTTATTAGTATTGTGCTTGTTTTTTATTTATATATATATATATTTATAGTGTAACCTCCATATATCTGTACCACATTTCACGTCTAGTTACAGCTGTTAATTACCGTAGTTAACAGTGTAAAACATAGATTAACGAACTTTTCGCGCGGCTGCCATCTTGTTATTTTCCACTGTACAAAAATACTTCTTGTAACTAAAAAGTACCGTTTGCTATGCAAATGCGCCGACTCAAGTTACGTACAACATTCTGGTACCTTATCGAATTTGAACTTGATTACAAGCAAAAGACGCTACAGAAAATCCCTCATTTGATGGGGAACAACCTTCCGACTACAACAACTATCAACATCTCTACACACGCAGCTACACACACACACACACACACACACACATATATATATATATATATATAAATTATAAA
>Ga0123357_10014061_pt1 | contig 10429 bp, 13 predicted proteins | sample TergutEmb28metaG_FD_89873 | JGI IMG/M metagenome (GOLD analysis project Ga0123357, IMG submission 89873) | Embiratermes neotenicus P4 segment gut microbial communities from Petit-Saut dam, French Guiana - Emb289 P4 | ecosystem: Host-associated > Arthropoda: Insects > Digestive system > Gut ...
AAAGTTTTTCTCTGGATTTTCAGCATTTATCCTGCACTCTATGCTATGTCCTCTAAATGTTACATCACTTTGTTTAAAAGATAGTTTTTTACCATCTGCAATATTAATCTGTTCTTTGACAATATCTATATCTGTTACCATTTCTGTAACAGGATGTTCTACTTGAATTCTTGTATTCATCTCCATAAAATAAAAATTTTTGTCCTTGTCTAGTAAGAACTCCATTGTCCCCGCATTTGTATAGCCTATCGCTTTTACCGCTTTTACAGCAGTTTCGCCCATTTTATTTCTTAATTTATTTGTGAGCAACACACATGGACTTTCTTCTATTACTTTTTGATTGTTCCTTTGTACGGAGCAATCTCTTTCTCCTAAATGTACACTATTCCCATATGTATCGGCCAGCACTTGAATTTCAACATGCTTTGGATTTTCTATTGATTTCTCTATATAAATACTATCGTCATTGAAAGATAGTTTTGCTTCTGATTTCACTACATCATATGCTTTCTTTAGTTCATCCTCTGTATATATTTTTCTAATTCCTTTTCCCCCGCCGCCAGAGACTGCTTTTATCATAATTGGATACCCTATCTCTTCTGCAATAGATATTGCCTGATTTAGAGTGTGGGCTGGTCCATCTGAGCCTGGTACTAATGGTACTCCTGCTTTTTTCATAGTTTCTTTTGCATTTATTTTATTTCCCATTATGTCAATTAATTTATATGATGGTCCAATGAATATAATATTTGTTTCTTCACATATTTTTGCAAATTTTGAGTTTTCAGATAAAAAGCCGAAACCGGGATGCACCGCATCTACATTTGTGAGGCATGCCGCTTCTATAATGTTTTTTATATTCAAATAGCTTTTCATAGAGCTTGCCGGTCCTATGCAGACTGCTTCATCTGCAAGTCCTACATGTAAAGAGTCTCTGTCAATATCTGAATATACAGAAACTGTTTTAATTCCTAATTCTTTGCATGCCCTAATTATTCTGATTGCTATTTCTCCACGGTTGGCGATTAGTATTTTTTTAATCATCATATCCTCTTCTAAATCCCCCTCCCGCTGCGCTCCCTCCCCCTTTAGCAAGGGGGACTGTGCGTGCCAGACGGAAATCCTCAATAAAATTATTTTTATGTTTTCTTTAACAGGTAACTCTAAATTGTTTCTATATTATGTTACGCTTTTCCCTCAAATCTCGTTGAGTTCTTTTGTCTTTTTCGCACTGTCCCCCTTGCTAAAGGGGGAGGGAGCGCAGCGGGAGGGGGATTTACCCTATTGCAAAGGTTAATTCCCCTGTAACCGCAATTTTTCCATCCACGGTCGCAACTGCTTTGCCTACTCCAATAGGTCCTTTTCTTTTTATAATCTCTACCTCTAGTTTTAAGGTATCTCCAGGCACTACTTTTCTCTTGAATCTCACGCCATCTATTCCTGCAAAATATCCAATTTTGCCTTTGTATTCAGGTAAAGATAAAATTGCTACTGCTCCTGTTTGTGCTAGAGCTTCTATAATTAATACTCCCGGCATAATAGGTTCTTCCGGAAAATGTCCTTGAAAAAAAGGCTCATTCATTGTTACATTTTTGTAGCCTACAGCCCTTTTACCTGGCTCCAATTCCTCTATTTTGTCAATTAGCAGAAATGGATTCCTGTGTGGAATTATTTTCATTATTTCTTTTATATCTAACATTGTGTTACCTCCAAAATTATTTTAATTTAAATAGTGTCTGCCCATATTCTACCATTTGTTCATCTCTGGCACAAATCTCTACAATTTCTCCATCATATTCTGATTCTATTTCATTCATTAGTTTCATAGCTTCTACTATGCATAGTGAATCTCCTTTTTTTACAATGTCCCCTACTTTAACAAATGGCTCCTTATCCGGGCTGCTGCGACTATAGAAAGTCCCCACCATTGGTGATTTTATTAAAGAAAATTTATCATTATTGTCTGTATATGGTAGGGGCAGGTCTTGTGTCTGCCCCAATTCTGGAAAAGCATTTGTTTCTGCAAGGGCGGACACAGGGCCCGCCCCTAGCACGCCATAATCGTTTTCTTTATTTTTATTCTTTGTCATACTTATCTTAATCCCGTCCGGGAATTCTATATCTAAAGAATCCAATTTTGAATTTCCCATATCATCCATTAGCTGTTTTATTTCTTTATATTCCATAGCTATTTCTCCTCACATTTTATTTTAGAATTTGCTTAAACAATATCGACCCATTGTGCCCGCCAAATCCTAAAGAATTTGACATTGCATATTTTACTTCTGCTGTTATTCCCTTATTTGGTACATAATTTAAATCGCATTCCGGATCTGGCACACTATATCCAATGGTCGGCGGTATAAAGCTATCTTCCATTGCTTTAATACAGGCTATTGCTTCAGCCGCTCCTGCTGCTCCAAGCAAATGCCCTGTCATAGACTTAGTTGAACTTATTGGCACCTTATATGCTTCTTTCCCCAATGCCAGTTTTATTGCGTTTGTTTCAACCTTGTCATTTATTGGAGTTCCTGTACCATGTGCATTTATATATGATATTTCACCTGGACCTATCTCAGCTTGATGCATCGCGTTTTTCATGGCTCTGGCTGCTCCGTCTCCTTCCGGGTCCGGCGCAGTTATATGATACGCATCAGATGTCGCACCGTATCCTACTACTTCAGCATATATCTTTGCTCCTCTTTTTTTAGCATGCTCTAATTCTTCCAATATCAAAATTCCAGCTCCTTCTCCCATTACAAACCCGCTTCTTTCTTTGTCAAATGGAATACTTGCTCTTGCCTTATCTGTTGATGTTGACATTGCTTTCATGTTGCAAAATCCCGCCAAGCCAAGGGGTGTTATATCACAATCTGTTCCTCCGCAAATCATTATATCTTGCTCACCATATTTTATGTATCTGTATGCTTCACCTATAGCATGTGTACTTGTTGCGCATGCTGTCACTATTGCCATTGATATGCCTTTTATTCCTAATTCTATTGAAATACAGCCGGCAGGCATATTGGCTATTATTTTTGGAATGAGCATTGGCGAAACTTTCGACGGACCTTTTTCTAAAAGTTTTTGTTTTTCATCTTCTATTGTCATAAATCCGCCTATGCCGGTTCCTACAATAATTCCAATTCTGTTTTCATCAACTTCTTCTTTTCTTAGCCCCGCATCTTTATAAGCCTCTCTTGCTGAAAGTACTGCAAATTGTGTAAATCTATCATAATTTCTAAGCTCTTTTCTATCAAAATGTTCTTCCGGATTATAGTTTCTTACCTCCGCTGCAAGTTTTGCATCAAAATCTGCTGCATCAAATAAAGTTATATCTCCAACTCCACATTTACCTTGTTTTAATCCATCCCAATATTCTTCTACATTATTGCCGATTGGCGTTATTGCACCTAAGCCAGTTACTGCTACTCTTTTCATTTATATCTATCCTTTCTTTTTGATGTACGATGTATGATGTATGATGTACGATGAGTATATGGTAAGCCTTCGAAGGCTAGACCACATACCGTACATCGTACATCATACATTGACCTCAAAGCCTTGCTCCTTGGCGTACATTATACATCATTTACATTACCATGCCGCCCATCAATATTGATTACTTGGCCTGTAATATATGTACTTTCATCTGAGCCTAAGAAACATGCTAAATTTGCTACATCATCTGCACTTCCCATTCTTTTTAATGGTATCTGCTTTAAAATTTCTTCTTTTATCTCCGGTTTTAATACATTGGTCATATCTGTCTCTATAAATCCCGGTGCTATTGCGTTTACTAATATATTTCTACTTGCAAATTCTTTTGCTAATGTCTTAGTAAGTCCAATAATACCCGCTTTTGATGCGGCATAGTTTGCTTGCCCGGCATTTCCAGTAATTCCAACCACCGAAGCAATGTTAATTATTTTCCCATATCTCTGTTTTACCATAATTGGTATTACATGCTTTGTCATGTTGAATGTCCCCATTAAGTTTACATCTATTACTTTCTCAAAATCTTCTTTACTCATTCTTAGGAATAATCCGTCATTAGTAATGCCTGCATTATTTACCAATATATCTATTCTTCCATATTTATCAAATACTTCTTTTACAAATTTTTCACAAGCATTAAAATCTGATACATCAGCAGTTTCTTTACTTGTTACTTCTACAATCATTCCTTCATTTGCGAACTTTTCTGCTATTGCTTGCCCTATACCTCTGGTTCCGCCTGTTATTAGTGCTATCTTAGACATTTAAAATCACCTCTCCAAATCCCTTCTCTTTTATATTCTTTATTCAATCCCCCCTGCTTCGTAAGCAAAACTCTGGAGACTCCCCCCTTTAGCAAGGGGGGCCTTGGCAAAGCAGTAAGTTATTATTTCGCCAGAGTCCTCCTTGCTAAAGGAGGCTACCCCAAAGAATAGCTGAGGGAGGATTGAATGCTTTCTACACTATTTATAGTAATGCAATTTGCATCTTTAATTTCTTTTTTTATAAACCCTGTAAGCGTTTTCCCCGGTCCTATTTCTATGTAATTTTTAATTCCTATACTTTGCATATACTCTATTGCTTTATCAAATCTTATAGGGCTCACCATGTGTCTTGCCAAAATTTTTTTCACATCATCTTCCTTGCAATATGGAAGTCCATCTATGTTCTTAACAACTGGTATTGTGGCTTTTTGTATCGTTATTTTCTCTAATTCTTTTTCAAATTCTTTTTTTGCTTCTTCTAATTTAATTGTATGAAATGGTCCACTTGTGTTCAGAGGAACTATCTTTCTTATACCTTTTTCTTTTAAAATTTGACTAGCTTGTTCTACTGCATTTTCTTCACCAGATATTACTATCTGACCGATTATAGTTATAATTAGCAGGAACTACAAATCCTATATTTTTACTAACCTCCCTGCAAGTCTCTTCAACAATGCTGCTGTCTGCTTCAAGAACTGCTGCCATTTTCCAGTTTCCAGCAGGTTTTAGCTCCTGCATATATTTGCCTCTTTTCTGGACTAATTTTAGACCTTCTTCCAAACCAATCATTCCACTGCATATTAAAGCTGTATATTCTCCTAAACTTAATCCAGCCGCCACATCTGCATGTATTTCATTATCTTTTAACACTTCTAAAATCGCCAAACTTGTAACCAAAATTGCAATTTGTGCATTATCCGTTCTATTCAACTCTTCATCAGATGAATTAAAACATAAACCAGCAGCATCTACATTTAAAATGCTGCCTGCAGTTTCATACATCTCTCTTGCAGCTGCATATTCATCATAAATATCTTTGCACATACCAACGGTTTGAGAACCTTGACCCGGAAATAAAAATGCTGTTTTATTCATTTTTTATAACCTCAACTTTATACATTATATATAATAAAAAAGACTAAAAATCATTAGTCCAAATGGTCAGTCAAGTTAAAAAAGAATGTCCCAGAATTATAATAGTAATTCTGGACCACCCTTTTTTAAATGATTTCTTTTATACTTTTTAGTATGTTTATAATAATTTCTTCTCTAGCAAACTCCTTATTAGTTTCCTTTTTCAGAGATGTTGCAGTATCTTTTATCTCTCCCCCGAAATTCCACTTGATTTATGTTTAATCCTATGCCTATCAGCAATGTCTTTACAGTATTTTTATAAGTTATTGCTTCTGTCAGTATTCCGCCTAATTTCCTGCTGTTAAGAACAATGTCATTTGGCTCTTTTATATCCAGCTTAATTTCATACATTTCCCAAATTGTCGCTACAATGCACTTTGCTATATCTATTGTTAAAGTCTCTATCCTTTGCATATTGCAGTTTGGGTACAATATTAATGTCATTTCTACATTGTTGTTATTACTTGAATGCCACGTTCTGCCATGTGTTCCAATACCATTTGTCTGATTATCTGTTATTATTAGTGTATCATCTGGTGTGTCTTGCTTTATTATTTCTCTTGCTTTTTTCTGAGTTGAAGATATTGATTTATAATACACAATGTTCATATTAGGCAGACTATCTTTTATTTTTGCTGTGTTCACACATACTCCTTCTATTTTTTTGCTATAACATCTTACAAAAAAACGAATCAAAATTGGTAAGATGCTAGGCAATCAAGAAAAAATTTTTTGAACTATACAAAGGTATGTGAAAAAAATTTTTTCGAAGATTAACGACGCAGATTGCTAATTTTCATTCGTTTTCATTTATTTTAGTTCTTTACGGTTACTTTCAATAACCTTAATAGCCTCACTTATATCTCCGCTAATAGCATTTATTGATGCTTCTAAATTTTCTAAAATGCTGTCAGCATATTCTTTAGTTCCTTTAGAAATTTCTCTAGACATTTCATTTGCTGTTTCTATTATCTCAGCTTTTTGCTCATATGCCTTTCTTGTAATTTCATGCTCATCAATCATGGCTATAATTCTATTTTCTGCCTCTTTTACTATATCATCTGCTTCTTTTTGTGCTTCCTGCAAAATATGGCCTCTCTCTTCCTTTACCCATTTTGCCTGTTTAAGCTCGTCCGGAAGTTTTAGTCTTATTTCTTTTATTATCTCTAATATCTCTTCTTTATTAAGTACAGCTTTTTCAGTAAACGGTAAAGTTTTACTTCTCTCCAGCATATCCTCTAAAGTTTCCAACAACGTAAAAATTTCCATTTGTTATATCATTCCTTTCTCATAAATACCAACACTACTCTGCCATACTTCCTTACGTCATATATTTTTACTTTTTTGTATTTTTCCAAATTTTCTGCATTATCTGTTTCAATAATAATTATTCCAGAATTATTCAGTATATCTAATTTAACTATCTCGTCTGCCGCATTAACAGCAAAATTTGATTTGTACGGCGGGTCTAAAAAAATTACATCAAATTTATACCCGTCTTTTGCCAGTTTCTTAAGCAGCAGAGTATAATCTTTATTAATTACAATAGATTTTTCTGTAAGTTTTGTATTCTCTAAATTCCTATTGATTACTTTTATTGCCTCTATAGAATTATCGCCCAGTACTGCAAGCTCTGCTCCCCTGCTTAAGGCTTCAATTCCTAGGCTTCCGCTCCCCGCGAATAAATCCAGCACTTTCGAGTCTTTAATATTAAACTGTATTATATCAAATAATGCTTCTTTAACTCTGTCTAATGTAGGTCTTGTTTCTAATCCCTTTACTGCATCTAATTTTTTACCTTTGGCTGCTCCGCTAATTATTCGCATAATGCTTTCCTCTTTTGATATATACATTTTATTTCATTATTTTTATATGTCAATAGTAATAATCAAAATGTAACACATATATAATATTTCTGTCATACTTCTAAAATATTTCGAGATTATTATATACTATTTATGTTTATTTGACAAGATGTGACGGAGTTTTTTTATAAAGGGCAGATTGGTGTTCTGCATCATTTATTTTTTCTATCATAAACTACCCTGCCGAACCTAACCTCGTTTATCTTTTTCTGCAATTCTATTATAAATAATGGAGATATTGAAATTAGTATAGTGTACAGCCACTGAGAAGCGCTTAGCGGAACCGCATAAAACATGTGTGAAACACCTGGTATAACCACTACTCCCACTTGTAGAATAGTTCCTAATATAAATGCCCCAACTAGATATTTGTTTTTAAATATTCCTATTTTAAATAGTGATTGTTCAGACCTAATGTTAAAGCTATGCACTAATTCAAGGAAACTTAATGTAATAAATGCCATAGTCCTTCCTACTTCTAATCCGTAAAAGTGGTTTCCTATGCTGAAAGCCAGTAATGTAAGCATTCCAATCATTGTCCCTTCTATAAAAATCCTACCCCATAATCCATCTGCAAACAAGCCTTTTTTAGGGTCATTCGGCTTCTTGTTCATGATATCTTTATCTATTGGTTCTAAGCCTAAAGCTATTGCAGGAAAAGAATCTGTTACCATGTTAATCCAAAGCAGCTGTATTGCAAGAAGCGGGCTAGCCACGCCAACAAGTAGTCCTACAAAGATTGCTATTATTTCCCCTATATTTGTTGCTATTAAAAAATGTATTGCTTTTTTTATGTTCTCATATATATGTCTCCCTGTTTTCACAGCCTCTATAATAGTAACAAAATTATCATCTGCCAAGACCATATCTGCTGCATTTTTAGCGACATCTGTACCAGTAATACCCATTGCCACACCAATGTCTGCGTTCTTTAATGCAGGTGCATCGTTTACTCCGTCACCTGTCATTGCAACAATATTGCCGCTTGCTCCTAAATGCTTTTACTATCCTTACTTTATGTTCGGGCGATACCCTAGCAAACACAGAATATTTATCTATGCCTTCTTCTAGCTCAGCTTGTGAAATTCTGTCTAACTCTTCTCCAGAAATTGCAATATCAGCTGATTTTAATATCCCAAGTTCTCTCGCAATTGCTTTTGCTGTAATAATATGGTCTCCCGTAATCATTACTGTTTTTATTCCGGCACGGCAGCAAGTAGCTACTGCCTCTTTTACGCCGGCTCTAGGCGGGTCTATCATTCCAATTAATCCCACAAAAATAAGATTTTGTTCTAAATTCTCATCTATTTTTGAAGGCAGATAATCTAAATCTGCATATCCCACAGCTATCACTCTTAAGGCCTTTTCTGCCATTTTTTCGTTTTCTTGTTTAATTTTGGTCTTGTCGAATTCTGTTATTTGGGCGGGCGCGAGGTTCGCCCCTACAATTTTATTACATCTATTTATTAGCACATCCGGTGCGCCTTTTGTTATAATTCTATATTTGCTGCCATATCTATGAATTGTACTCATCATCTTCCTTGTCCCGTCAAATGGTATGTCGTTTATTCTATTCATCTGTTCATATAAGTCATCTTTGTTTTCACCTATTTTTAATGCTGCATTCACTATAGCATTCTCTGTAGGCTCCCCATCTACTAAGGTTTGTCCATTTTTACAGGTCAAAATGCAGTCTGTACACATTGAGGCCAGCTTTAGAAGGAATTTGATGCTACCGTTATTCTGGGCGGACGCGAGGTCCGCCCCTACGTACGTTGCAACAACCTCCATCTGGTTTTGGGTTAATGTGCCAGTTTTATCAGATGCTATTACTGTGCTGCTTCCTAATGTTTCTACTGCAGGCAGTTTTCTAATTATAGCATTCTTCTTAGACATTGCTGTAACGCCTATTGAAAGAAGTATTGTAACAATTGCCGGCAGTCCCTCCGGTATTGCTGCTACAGCTAGTCCAATTGACGTCATAAACATTTGTGATACTGATATATTTTTAATTATTCCTATAATAAATATTAAAAAGCATATAGCCAGAGCTGCTAATCCTAATTTTTTACCTACTTCTCCGAAGTCTTCTTTGCAATGGTGTTTGCGGTGCTTCGTCAGATATTATCATAGCAGCAATATGTCCTACTTTTGTGTTCATTCCTGTTTCGGTTATGGCTGCCTCTCCATGGCCGGCTGCGGCTATTGTGCTGCCCCATATCATATTTATCATGTCACCGGTAAGAATATCTTTCTTTAAAACTACATTTGCATCTTTTAAAACCGGTACAGTTTCGCCTGTTAAACTTGACTCCTCCACTTTAAGATTATATGCCCTAATAAGCCTGGCATCTGCAGGAACATAACAGCCTGTCTCTATAATTACAATATCTCCCGGAACAAGCTCGCTGCTCGGCACACGGACAATCTCTCCATTTCTTTTTACTTTGGCCGTTGGAGCCGCCATCTTTTTTAATGCCTCCAATGACTTCTCTGCTTTGTTCTCCTGAACTAGTCCCAAAACAGCATTTATAACTACAATAGCAATTATAATTATGGAGTCAATATATTCATTTGTCCCTTCAATATATGATGTTATAGCTGAAATGGCTGCAGCAGCAATTAGAACAATAATCATAAAGTCTTTAAACTGCTTCAGAAACTTTATAAAAAGGCTGTCCTTCTTGCTTTCTACAAGTCTATTTTCGCCATATTTCTCTCTTCTGGCTAGGACTTCCTCGCTAGTTAGTCCCACATTAAAGTTTACTCCTAATTTTCTTCTTACCTCATCAATCCCTATCGTGTGCCACATGTTCTATTCTCCTCCATTCATACATCGTACATTATTATTGTATGTGGACATGTTATTATTTATGATTAGTTTTCATTGTGAATATTATTTATATCAATTATATTTTCATTTGTCAAATTTGCTGATGTGTGGGCAGTTTTTACTATATTGGCTCTAAAGCTGTTTGCCAGCAGGAACAACATCAGCACCATTGTCAGTGCTACAAGAGCCGATACTATTTTACCCTTATTCATAATAAAAAACATAAAAAAATCCTCCCAAATGTATATAATAATTTTATTCATGTATTAAGGTAATTATGATTGCTTAAGTTATTTTACATAAAAAGTACCAAAGTTATTGAATTAATAATGTTA
>Ga0123357_10014062_pt1 | contig 10429 bp, 11 predicted proteins | sample TergutEmb28metaG_FD_89873 | JGI IMG/M metagenome (GOLD analysis project Ga0123357, IMG submission 89873) | Embiratermes neotenicus P4 segment gut microbial communities from Petit-Saut dam, French Guiana - Emb289 P4 | ecosystem: Host-associated > Arthropoda: Insects > Digestive system > Gut ...
ATATATATATATATATATATATATATATATATATATATATATATATTTGATCATATCTCGCTCAATTCTTCTTAGAATGAGAAATGTTTCAGGCAAGATTTCTCCGATTTTTCCAGCAGAAAAAAAATTTTCTCTGACATCACAGTTGTCGTCGTTGTCGTCACCACCATCACCACCACCACCACCGCCGCCGCCACCGCCACCACCGCCCCCACCACCACCACCCCCCCCCCCCCCCCCGCCCCCCCCCCCCCCGCCGCCACCAACACCACCACCGCCACCGCCACCACCACAATCGCTTTTGCTTATTCTTGAATTTTACTTTAATCATGCTTACAGCCTCTGTGTCTAAACATCACTAGTTCGTGACACGTGCCCTCATTTATATTTGTAACTAGGTTATTTTGTGATGCTGTATCAACTCAGAAGCTAGCGTGAAATGTGATTGAATAAAGAATATGTTCGGTTGAAAATGCAGAAAGAAGATTTTTACGTTCTCTAAATTTGCCTGAGGAAAATCACGATGTTTTAGACAATCTGGTCAAGAAACTGGCCGAAATTTGAAGCGGCTACCTTTCGATAAAATCATAGAAAATTATATTTAGATCAGCCTTCTGCGGTCAGTAATTTTATATTTTTTTAAATGATTGCAGTATGTAAATAGCAGGTATTAAGTTTTAGCCGCCATATTCTATAGGTGCGAAAAGTCTCACTATGAGAAGAGATAAGAGAGTGAGGACGATTTAGTACAGGAAATTGAGCAGAAAATTTGGGCCTAGTAGTAGTAATGGATGGTATATTCAAGAAAGTTCTACAATAACTAGTTTAAAATAATCGTGTAGTACACGTAAAGACTACGGCGAGTAGGAGGTCAGATTATTAAAACTGTAAACGAGAATTTGGTTGGGCGGGTTGCAGTTGTGTGGAAATAGAAAACCATAAAACGAGAGGATTTCTTCAACATGTGAAACATGTCAAGTGGTCAGAGAGACGGTTTGCTGTCAGTCTGTAGGACTGAGAATAATGGGAGGGCGATAGTCCTGCCAACCAAATTAACAGAAAGTGTATTTTATCGAAGGCTGAATAAATGAATATATTTTTTCAAAATTTTTTCACGACAGTGACTATAAAGATGCAACACGGTGTGACGTGCTACATACCTAACAAATTGCACAAGATTACGTCACCTTCTTCACTACTAAACCTTTGACCTTCCAAAACACGTTTGTCATGGAGACTCGACGTCGTCTAAGATAAGCCACATAAACGGGATATTTAGCTTCCTTCCAAATCATACCGATTGTATGAGTCTTTCAGTTTACTCTGTTTCAGGCTGACATGGCCATGTGATTCCGTCGCATTCTGTAATCAAAGCAGACGAAGGTGTACGAATGTATGTATGTTATTGACTACTAACACATACTGATGAGTGTCATTAGTTAGTAACACAGAATTGCGAGTAAATTATAAGGTGCAAGATGATAATCATGTGTTTCGATATTTGTGGGAGGTTGTGTCCGAAAAACAGGTGATTTCTGAAGGTCTGAGAAGTAAAACGATGTTTTAAACTTAGTGCAGATGAATTGGGTTAGACTACAGACTGTTCAACATTTTATTTAAGATTTTATTCTTTCGTACCTAATTGTAGAAGTTAGTTTAGAAATGTAATGTCCTTCGCTCCGTATTTTACACAAAAAACAACAATAAGCAAACTGAGGTACGTTAATTTTCGGGGATTATTGGGGCCTCTTTTGTTCATTTCCGAATATATCAGACAAAATGTCGGTTTAAAATTTCCGATCATAATAAAGTCACGAAAATTGCTAAAAAAAAAAAAAAAACTGGGTTTAGTAAAACGATATATCACCATTGACATTCCTTTATAACGCTTAACTCACAGATACGTACCTACATCAATGCTTCTCCGATGTATTAAATTAAAGAAATAACTTATTGCTAATGTTAATGATGAAGTGAAATTCTAGTCGAAGACTGTGCAGTGGTACAAGATTAATAAAAGCAGAGTCATTTAATAACAATACCGACGCAAATATTTTAAGTGAAGTAACAAAGGACAAATAAAAAGTAACAAGGGTAGCAGAATATTTATACTGCGTATAGAGCTCGTCCCAGGTAACTCAAATTTACCATTATTATTAAAATGGAAGTAGTTGACAATTATTCCTGCTTTCACCACACCTATCAACAAAACGTAACCTCAGATATTTGATAAACTTCGTAAGTTTTTACCCCACTCTCTCCTTAGTCATGGACAGATAGATACGTGTAGCACTCTCACGAACATGTTGCGAAAACAACTGGAAGGTTTTCCCTGAGTTGATCAAAACAGGAAACACCTGCTAAATAATGGATTATTATTTTATAAAATAGTCATTTTAGAGCAGCTATTTTCCGCTTGAGGCACTTTGAATTGTTTAAAAATTTTTAAAATTCTATATAAATTTTTGTACAGAAGAAATTTTTGTGCAATTATACATGGTATATAAAACATCTTTACCGTTATAATAACCCGTTGAAATTCAATGGGCTTTATGTAGTTAAGTACTAAGCTTTCACAATTTAAATATGTGTGTGTGTGTGTGTGTGTGTGAGTGTGTGTGTGTGTGTGTGTGTGTGTGTGTGTGTGTGTGTGTGTGTGTGTGGACCACCAAAGCATTTAATTCTCTTCATCTTAAGGACAAATGCTGGAAGCCGTGTGCGTCCTTTTGCTCAGACGTTGATGAGATACATGTTCGAAACGTCCAGTCGGTCGAGTCCATGCACCGCATCCTGTCGGAGCAGGAGAATGTGCAGAGACGAGAGCGTAAGAGATGTACTACAGAGAGCGAGGTTTCGTGCCGTCACTGAGTGTCAAGAACAATTCCGGTATGATCGCTGGAACTGCTCCACCGAGCACAAGAACATCAGCTTCTCTGAAGGCAGTAAAGGTACTGGTTAGAGTACACCATTAGGAGGGTTCACGTAAACCAGGATTGCTTGAAATTAAATGGTATATACCAGCTTCTGGTTTATGCTGATGGTGTTAATATTGGGCGGAAACTTACATACTGTACAGAAAAAAACACAGAAGGTTTATTAGTTTCTAGCAAGAAGACTGGACTAGAAGTTAAAACTAAGTTCATTGTCATGTATCGAGATCAGAAATTAGGCCGAAGTCACAAGTTCCTTTGAAAGGGTGGAAGAGTTCAAATATTTGGGAACTTACTTACTTACTTACTTACTTATTTACTTACTTACTTACTTACTCCATGGAGCAGAGTTCTAGGGAAGCTAACCCGTTTTCAGATTGCCAAGAAATTCCCCGTATTTCATGGAACCTGAAGCTCCATTACCGCATTCACCAGTGCCCGCCACCTGTCCCTTTCCTGAGCCAGTTCGATCCAGTCCATACCCCCACATATCATATCATGAAGATCCATCGTAATATTATTCTCCCATCTACGCCTGGGTCTCCCAAGTGGTTTCTTACCTCAGGTTTCCCCACCAAAACACTGTATACGCCTCTCCTATCCCCCATTCGCGCTACGTGCCTCGTCCATCTCATTCTTCTCGATTTTATCACCCGAAAAATACTGGGTGAAGAATACAGATCATTAAGCTCCTCATTATGTAGTTTTCTCCACTCCCCTGTTACCTCGTCCCTCCTAGCTCCAAATGTTCTCCCCAAATATTCTCCCCAACACCCAATATTCTCCCCAACACCCTATATTCTCCTCAACACCCAATATTCTCCCCAACACCCTATATTCTCCCAACACCCTATATTCTCCCAACACTCATTATTCTCCCCAACACCCAATATTCTCCCCAGCACCCGATATTCTCCCCAACACCCTATATTCTCCCAACACCCTATATTCTCCCCAAAACTTATTATTCTCCCCAACACCCAATATTCTCCCAACACCCAATATTCTCCCAATACCCATTATTCTCCCCAGCACCATATATTCTCCCCAACACCCTATATTCTCACAACACCCAATATTCTTCCAACACCCAATATTCTCCCCAACACCCTATATTCTCCCCAACACCCAATATTCTCCCCAGCACCCAATATTCTCCCCAGCACCCTATATTCTCCCAACACCCTATATTCTCCCCATCACCCAATATTCTCCCCAACACCCAATATTCTCCCCAACACCCTATATTCTCCCCAAAACCCAAGATTCTCCCCAACACCCAATATTCTCCCAACACCCAATATTCTCCCAGCACCCAATATTCTCCCCAACACCCTATATTCTCCCCAACACCCAATATTCTCCCCAACACCCAATGTTCTCCCAACACCCAATATTCTCCCAACACCCTATATTCTCCCCAACACTCTATTCTCAAACACCCTCAGCCTACGCGGGAACAACCTTAAAAAATCAAAATTCTGTTCAGGAAGAAATTAAAGGCAGATTGAATTCAGGGAATGTTTTTTATCAATCGGTGCGAAATCTTTTGTCTTCCAGTTTGCTATTCAAAAATATAAAGATTAAGATATGCAGAACTATATCTTTGCCTGTTGTTTTGTACGGGTGTGAAACATGGTCGTTTACACTGAGAGAGGAGTGTGGGCAGAGGGTGTTTGAGAATAGGGTGTTGAGGAGAATATTTGGTAACAGGGGAGTGGATAAAACTGCATAAGGAGTAGCTTAATGGCCTGTACTCCTCCCCAAATATTTTTCGGGTTATAAAATCAATAAGAATGATATGGGCGCAGCATGTGACACATATGGGGGCGAGGAGAGGTGCATACAGCGTTTAGGTGGGGAAACCTGAGGGAAAGAGTCATCTTGGAAGACCCAGTTTTAGATGGGAGGGTACTGTTAACATGGATCTTCAGGAAGTGGGATGTGGGTCATGGACGGGATTGATCTGGCTCAGTGTAGGAAAAGGTAGTGGGCTCTTGTAAACGCGGTAATGAACCTTCGCGTTCCACAAAATGCGGGGAATTTCTTGTCGAGCTGGGAACCGGTTAGCTTCTGAAGAACGACTATGCTCCATGGAATAAGTAAGTAAATAAGTAAGTATGTAGAGGTAATGGCATGTGCAGAGTCTGCCTTCATATACTGACAGATGTTCAGCTTCTCCATTGGTGTCCAAATTACCGCCATGGCCCACGTGTCTTTCGACAAATTTATAACTAATTAGATGATCAAGGAATTTCCTCCGTTTTGTGTAAAAGTCGAACGTTTAAACCAATGGTCAAAAAGACCGCTTCTCTTCCACAACCCATCTTTTCTAGGCGCATTCAAATATTGGCCTGCCAACCGTGTGCCGATGTCCATAATGGAAACCGTACATTCGTGTATTTTATATTGTACTTACGATCTTCTTGTTTTCCCACACATGATCTGTATTCTTCCCATTTTACCCTCTTCATATTACAGTAACAGTAGGATAAATTAAGGGTTTAGTTTTAGACTCAATACATAATTTTAATATATACATATATATGTGTAAGATATTAATTAATGTAAATATTTATAAAGTTGAAAAGGACACTGTTGCCTTGCGAAATAATTTAACATGACAATACGGTCTTAATTATTTTACGCTGTCAGGTAATATGTGTAAGGTAACACACTAATTAACTCCTTAGAATTCAGTCATTCTCGAGAGAAACTAACTGTTCCTCAGCTAAGCAAGAAACTACCCATATTTTATATTTATCCATATTCTGAGCCGGATGAATTTAGTCCGGACCCTTAAATTCTGTATCCGTAAAATCTATATTAAAAGTATTCCCCCATCTACACCTATGTCTAATTAATTCCTTCCGATTTTACCATCAAACGCTCCTATGCCTTCCTTTTCTAATGCTAACATGTTATAACAGCACGTGCCATCGCATGAGTGCTGTAAAATCCCTTCCTGAACCGTGAATTTTACCTAGCCAGCAATGAATTTCTGTTACTTCGCCTTTGCAGTTTACCGTGAAACAGCACTGTTTTACGCCATGTCTGCAGCAGCACTGACGCACGTCGTGGCTCGGGCGTGTGCAGAAGGCACTATGAGACACTGCCGCTGTACAGATCACCCCAATCTGGAGGACACAGCGCGATTCTGGCGCTCGGGTACTTGCGGAGACAACTACAGTTTCGGGCGTCGTTTCACAAGACGGCTCGTCCAGCTGCGCCACAAACGCGTGGACCAGCTACATGGTTCCCTTGTGAGACACAACATGATTGTTGGCATTCAGGTTCGTTCCACAGTGCTGTTACATAGAGAAGAAAGCAAGCGGTATTGGAGCTACCACCCTTTCAATTTCAAGCTACTGAATATCGTCACATGTAATTAACATTTTGCTTCGGATTCTAATCCTAACCCCACCCAAAAGGCCAGATATTCTGGTTCCTGTCCTGAGGCAGATAAATTCATTGTGTAGCACAACACTATATAATCTTAAAATCTATGTTAATATTGTCTGCCGATATAAGACCAGGCATTCCATGTTGTCTCCTCCTTTCGGGTTGTTTATAAACAATAAATGAAGCTGTGATTTCAGAAATAGGTTTTCTGTAGTTATAAATCTGTGTCGACTTTCATGAAGTTATACTGAAGCAGCCGGGGCTTTGAGCAGACTACTGTCTTCCGACTAATACTAAGGTTAAGAAGGGAAGAAACCATACTCCCATCCCATACGCCTTCACAGTGTACAGAGAAATTTCACATTTTCTGCTATGCTTTCTCAGAGAATGATACAGATCTAATTTTCAAAATAATAAAATTATAAATTTGTGGAAATGAATATTATTTACTAATATATAGTATTCCCTATTCCATCCAGTTAATTACATAAAACGTAGCAGTTGTTTTTAAATGTCCGTTTTGTAATTAGTAGTTGACGGGTTGAATTTACTGCTCCAGTAACATCTATTCCGACGGAGATTTTTATGTTTCTTTCTTCGTTCCGCCAGGTGTATAATGTGATGGTGGTTTTTAATTGGTCCACGTCACTTCATTTCAGATCCTTTAAAATTCGCAATTCCACCACTTTTCTTTACACGCGTAGGCCTGAAGACTTGAAATAAGCGGTAAAATAAAATTAAAATGTACTACAAAACAGAATATTTACACACGTGTTCTAGAAATAAGGAACAGAGATTAAAATATTGCCAGTCTCCAACGTATTGTGTATTACAGTAACCAATGCTATGGAGAGTTGGCCAGGATACCTCAGTCGGTATAGCCACTCGCTATGGGCTGGACAGTCGGGGGATCGAATCCCTGTGGGTGGGTGGGGGGGGGGGCGAGACTTTCCTCACACGTCCAGAGTGACCCTGTGGCCCACCTATCCTTCAATATGATGGGTCAGTAGTCTTTCTTGGGGGTAAAAAGATCGGCACTTGGCCTTGATCACCCACCCCATCTAGTGTCGAGGTTAAAGAAAGAATAGAGCTATACCTCTACTCCCGCTCTGGGCCTTCGTGGCCTGTTATAGGATGAACTTTGCCTTCACCTTCACTCCTATGGTGAAGGACTTTATCGAGAAGTTAGCCATCGCCAATTACGGAATTGTTTCCTTCATTGCTGTGTACGAAAAATTTTCTGTTTTAGACGAATCCAGTCGACAACTACATTACGTAGGTCTATAATACAGAGTTGTTTTGAAGCTTATACTTATGAGGCTTGTTTTGTTTGAAGTTTTCGTCACTTCACAAAATTTTCTTTCCTGAAGTGTATCATTTAATGACGCTGTCATTCATACGATTATATAAAATCTGTGATGAATTAATGATTACGAGTAAGTGGTATAAAGATAAGAAATGGGGAAGAAGCACATGTACGAAACATGCCCCATTTCCTCTTTTTCTGCCACAGAACGCACATAGACTGCTCTGTTACTGAACTCGGGTCCCCGCGGTAACATGCTGCTGGCTTACCGACTGAGCCATGACACACACAGCCTCAGCAGTTCGTCTTCAGTAACATTCGCACTCTAATTTCTCTGTGACAGTGAGTTGTGGGCCTCAAGCTGTAACAAGCACAGCAGGCAGTGGGTCGCTAAACGTTTCAGAACAAACCTCATGCTAATACAGAATGTCGCTTTTATTCTGTTCCTGATAATGTCGGGTCTATCGCATAGAAATCCTGTATCCCCCAAATATTCCATGACAGCTGTCGCACTCACCAATTCACTAAAAATGGGACACTATATGTACCTTAAAACAAATGAAACACTCAAGTACAAAACCACAGAGTTCTTTGTAGAATACCTCATTACTTGTACGTACATTTTACTATTACTTTGTCCACCTGTCATTGTTACTGACATTATAGTCACTGAAATTCTGTTCTGTTTATCAAGTCCATTACAAGTGATAAGTGCTAAAACGAAGATCACAAAGATGGCAAATGATGCCCCGTATATATTGGCACTTGTGACAAGAATTGTAAAGGGAAGAAATATAGAAACCGATTCAAACATTTCCTACAAATAGTACGGCTAAAATGTACATAACCTTACATTTCATAGTAATTTCAAGCCACATTTTTCTGTCGGTATTAACCATTATTTGGTCGGTCATATGCATATAGTGTCTCTCAAACACACTCTTATTTTTTAAAGTCTCACATTTCCGTCACCCTATGACGTAAAGTGAATTTGTTATATTTTTTTTTCGTTTTCCTTTGGTGTATCAGAAGTTAAAAGGTTTTTATTTTGGATTTGTGCAAAATTATTACGCAGCATCCAACGACTGCTACTATAACCACAGAAGAATATGTGCCCAACATAACAGGTTTTATAGCCCATTCAATTCGAAGCGCCGTACATTCAAACGATGACCCGAAGCCTTCCATCACTTTCACGTCGCAGACGGTCCTTCCCGTCACCGTCTAGTTCCCAGCATAGACAGACGTGTCCAGTTTGCGTCTGAAGCCATAGTAACAGCTGACAGCAAGTCACATTCTGCAGTTCGGACCACGCCATATTTCTAAAACCAACAGACCAGATGCCTTCACGTATCTCAGCCCTGTGTTTTCCATTTTTTTACCCTGCTACAGTTTTTGCTTTCAGATCGCCCATAGCAAATCTACTTCTTTTTTAAAAAAATCGTGTAAACAGAAAATAATTCGGTATGTCATAATTACAGATCTTTTCTCTCATATTTTAGATGTCCAAACACTTTGCAATTTGGAAAATACTATTGTATATTAAGCTGACCTTGCCGGAAATGTAAATAAATGAGATCTCCGTTCTTCTGGGATGTTACACGGAGTAGGTTGGTAGTTAGTACTTCAAAGAACCAACAGGTTGTTCCAAAATATTTGTAGCTACTAATCTACTCTGAGTACTTTAAGGAACCAACAGATTGTTCCGAAATGTCTGTAATTACCAATCTACTCTGCGTAACGCCCTGTGAAAGCGATGATACTTTTACACAGCGGCGGAAGCCACAAATCACGCGTAATGTAAATATTATGTCCAGTACTGTAAATATTATGTCCAGTACTGTAAATATTATGTCCAGTACTGTAAAAAGTAACCCCATCACATGCTTGGACAGGCCCAGTTGGTTCCCGAAGATTGAGGCTCCCAACTTCAAGAAAATTGGCACTTGAAGGTAGTAAGGTTGTCAGCCCTACGTACCGGCTGCCTTTACCCCCAGGAAATATTCCTGGTGCTCATTTCTGTTCGAGGCTGAGTCGATCCCAGTGCCATAGAGTGGCCGAAAGGATTATGTCAATGACAAATTCCAGTGACATCATCAGGAATCGAACCCGCGAGCTTCCGGCTTGTAGCGCACTGCCTCAACCAACTGCGCCACCGCGTGCTGTCTGCATGTTGAAGTTCTAGTGAGTTGACCGTCGGGGTGGATGAGTAAGAATTGTGTGCATGTTTTTGGGCAATGTTCAGGGGCTCTCCTTCGTAAGGTATTTTCGAAATTAGAGAATTAATTTTCTCCAATATGCGAGATTTTAAGTCCTCACAGTTTTGCCTATGCTCATTACAGTGTTCTGGACTTCGATGTCTTGTAGAATTGTGTATAGGTGCCAAGGGTTTGGAGAAGTTGCTGATTCCATCTTCTAGGTAGTAAAAAATAATTCTCTGCTTCGACTACTCTACAAATAGAGGAGGCTTTATTAATGCTGCATTCATTTTTAGCTTCTTCAATTTTATGAAACAATATTTATGACACGTTCTTTATGACACGATATTTGTGACACGATATTTGTGACACGATATTTGTGACACGATATTTGTGACACGATATTTGTGACGCGATATTTGTGACGCGATATTTGTGACACGATATTTGTGACACGATATTTGTGACGCGATATTTGTGACACGATATTTGTGACACGATATTTGTGACACGATATTTGTGACACGATATTTGTGACGCGATATTTGTGACACGATATTTGTGACACGATATTTGTGACGCGATATTTGTGA
>Ga0123357_10014064_pt1 | contig 10428 bp, 7 predicted proteins | sample TergutEmb28metaG_FD_89873 | JGI IMG/M metagenome (GOLD analysis project Ga0123357, IMG submission 89873) | Embiratermes neotenicus P4 segment gut microbial communities from Petit-Saut dam, French Guiana - Emb289 P4 | ecosystem: Host-associated > Arthropoda: Insects > Digestive system > Gut ...
AAAATAATAAAAAAACACAAGAATCTTTTTAATTTTATATTTTGTTTTATTGTCACTCTAATTTCTGGAATAATATTCTTCAAAGTATATCATTATAGGGGTATTGGCAATATGACTTGGAGAAAAATAATTTATAATTTACCATTATTCATTTTTTTCTCATTGATTTCTGCATTTATATTTTATATATCTAATTGTTGGCTAAAAAAATATTATTTTTGCAAAAAAAGTAAAAAATTTGCAAGTAATAACTCCCCAAATTTCAAATGATTTTTATTGACCAAATATTGCTGCACAAAAGCGTTTCTGTTGTTGGTATGGCAAAAAATACCGGTAAAACCGAAACGTTGAATTTTATTCTATCATCTTTGCAAAAACAGCAAAAGTGCGTTGCAGTTACTTCAATTGGGCTTGATGGCGAAAAAATTGACCAGATTTTCGGTACAAAAAAACCTGAAATAACAATTTATCAAGGAATGATTTTTGCAACTGTCGAAAAATTTTTTGAGAACAGAACATTTGATGCAAAGATTTTGAAAATTGACAACAATAAAAGTGTTTTGGGGAAAATAGTTTTGGCTCAGGCACTTCAAACGGGCAAAGTAATTCTTTCGGGTGCGGTTGACACCCAAACTCTCAAAAGAATTATAAAAGAAAATGTAAAGTTCGGTGCAGATATAACCCTTGTTGATGGAGCGACCTCGCGTCTGTCGCTTGCCTCGCCTGCGGTTACAGATGCGATGATTTTAGCAACAGGCGCTGCATTATCTCCTGATATTGAATCAATTACGCGGCAAACAAAATTTGTCGTGTCGCTTGTTGGATTGCCTCCGGCTGAAAAGAATTTGCAAAAAGTTTTGGCAAATCCTAAAAAAGGACTTTTTTGTATTGATAAAAATCTGCAACTAATTGATTTACAAATAGAATCTGTACTTATTTTCGATAATATTATGAATGAAAAAATTTTTAATATTATTAAACAAAATAAGATGCTTTTTATCAGTGGCGCTTTAAATGATAAAATATTGAATTTCATTATTTTAAATAAACTTTCGGACGGATTTATCTTTATAGTAAGCGATTTTACAAAACTTTTTATTTCGCAGCAGATTTATAATATTTTCACAAAGAAAGGAGGTAAAATTTGCGTTCTCAATAACACAAATCTGCTTGCTATCACAGTAAATCCTACATCACCCGAAGGTTATTCGGTCAATTCTGAGAAATTGCAAATAACTTTGCGTCATCAAATTGATATTCCAATTTTCAATGTGCGTGAAATTTAAAGTACAGCATTATTCCTCATAAAGATTTTCATCACACCATAACAAATATTTTTTAAATAGTAGCAGTGCAATGTTTTCTGTTTACCAATAACAACAAACTTGGTAAAACAATCAACAACAGCGGCAAGGCAGCAAGGAATCCGCCAATAACAGCAATTGCCAATGGTTGATGCATTTGAGCGCCGGTCCCTATTCCCAAAGCCAACGGCATTAGTGCTATGATGGCTCCCAAAGCCGTCATCAGTTTTGGGCGTAAACGAGTGGAAATGGCATAAATAATCGATTGCTCCACGTCACCTGTAGATGTAAGAATGGTGCGGAATTGCTGAATGGTAAACACAGCATTTTCTCCAATAATTCCCACAATCATAATCAAACCTGTATAACTGCCTACATTTAAAGGAGTATTTGTTAAATAAAGCAATATAAAACTTCCTCCGACGCCCAAAGCGGCTGTAAAAAGAACAATACCTGCCATCATGAAATTACGAAAAAGGAAAAGTATCGTTACGAAAACCAGCAGACAGGAAATAATCAAAATTGTCAGCAGTTCCGAAAACGATTGTTGTTGTTCTTTGTAGGCGCCGCCGTATTCTATATGATATCCTTGTGGCAGTTGGATGTTGGACTCCACATCTTTTTTAATATCAGCCATTACGCTGCCTAAATCCCTGTTGTTAAGCCGTGCTGAAACCACTCCCATCATTTGCAGGTTTTCCCGTTGAATTTCGGCATTGCCGCTTGAAAGCGTAATTTCGGCCAAAGAAGTAATCGGAATTAACTTGTTGTTGGAAGCAAATAGTTGCAAGCGTTTTATATCCGTTATGCTGATGTTTCGGTTGTTAGGATAGACAATGCGGATAGGAGTCATTTGCTCTTTTTCAAAAACGCCTCCTACGATATTGCCTTCAATTGAAGTTTGCAATTGGAATTGAAAATCGGCGGGCGTTATGCCGTATTGCGCTAGTTCTTTATAATTGGGAACAATATTTATCGATGGTCCCGCAATCACAATTCCGTTGAAAACATCCGCTGTTCCTTCTACATTTTCCACATTTTCTGCAACTTCAGATGATAATTGTTGCAATATTTTTTGATTATCTCCAAATACTTTGATTTCTACCGGCTGAACAGAAGTCATCAAATCACCCAGCATATCTCCAATAACTTGCCCAAAATCAATTCGCAGCGCAGGTTGAGTCGATTCAATTTTTAATCTTATATCATCAATCACTTCTTCGGTAGTTTTACTGCGGTCTTTTTTCAACTGTATCAAGTAATCGCCTGTATTGGGTTCCGTAATAAAAAACCCCATCTCTGTTCCGGTGCGGCGGCTGTAGGCCTGCACTTCCGGTGTTGCAATAATTAGTTTTTCTACTTCCTGAAGCATCCGGTCGGTTTCTTCCAATGAGGTGCCGGGCGGAGAAACATAATCCAACACAATGCTGCCTTCGTCCATTTCAGGTAAAAAACCCGTTTCGAGTTGCGGTAAAACCAGTACTATGGACACAATCAGCCCTGTAATGATAATCAAACTCACCCAAGGTTTTTCTATAAAAAATTGTACCCATACCTGTTTCTTTATTTCATGTCCGGCTTTTATTCCGGAGGTTTCGCCTTTACGCGACAATAATAAATAAATGACCGGTAATAATATCCAAGTGACAAAAAACGAACATATCAATGTGATAATCATTGTGTTGGTCATCACCTTGAAATAAGCACCGGCAACGCCGCTCATCAAAATAAAAGGAACGAAAATAACAATCGTGCTGGCTGAAGAACCCACCATTGCGGGAAATAAGTAATGAATGGCTTTACCAACTAATACGGAAGATTTCTCGTCAGGGTTTTCTTCGTGCGTTCGGTGTATCTGCTCTACCACGACAATGGCGTCGTCGATAATTAAGCCGATAGATGCAGCTATAGCACCTAAAGTCATAATATTCAGAGTCCCTCCTGTAGCGTACAAAACAATGAGCGTTAAACATATAGTGGCAGGTATGGTAATTAAAATGGTAAAAGTAGCTTTGAGTGAACGAAGAAACAGAATGGCGACAATAATAGCCAATATCAATCCTATCCACAAACTGTCGCTGACGCTCTTGATGGAATCTTGAACAAAATCGGCTTGGATATAAAACGGTTGAATATGCACATCAGCCGGAAGGATTTTTTTCAATTCATCCACTTTTTGCTCCATAGCGTCCGATACCGTCAATAAATTTGCATTAGGTTGCTTAAAGATAGCAATTTGTACACCTTCTTTTCCGTTAGCATTTATTTTAATATATTCTTTGGCATCCTGAATGCGCGATTCCGCTATATCTCCAAGAGTTATGATGCGCTTCCCATCGTTATTGATAACCAAATGTTTCAGTTCATCCAAATTATGCACTTGTGCATCCATAACACTTAAATAAAGCATACGGTAGTCAGACAAATAACCGTTAGATTCAATGAAATTGCTTTCTTGCAATGCTGTATTGATTTTATCTGGAGTAATACCTAAACTACTCATTTTCTGTTGGTTGAGCGTCAGCCAATACTCTTTGGTTTTGCCTCCCAGCACACGCACTTGGCTGATGCCATCAACCTGCGAAAGGAAAGGTTTGATGGTATATAAAGCCAACATTTTCATCTCTATCGACGAACGGTTGTCGCATTCCAACGAATAATCCATGACTTGTAGAATAGAAGGATTCATTTTTTCGACCGTAATCTGCACACCAGTCGGAAGGTTGTTGCGTATCTGATTGATTTGCGATTCTACTCGCTGTTTATCCATGTCAATGTCGCTGTTCCAATCCATAAAAGCGGATATTTCACAACTTCCCCTACTTGTAATACTCCGCACTGTTTGCAGGCATTGCACTTTTTTGATGGCGTCTTCAATCGGTTTGGTAACTGTAACCATCATTTTATCGATTGGTTGTTCTCCGGCATCGGCAATTACTTTGATTTTCGGGAAAGTGATTTCAGGGAACAGCGCCGTTTGCATTCGGCTGTAAACAAAACATCCTCCCAAAATAATGATTCCGAGTAAAACAGATAGGGGCGATTTATAGGAATGAAAAAAAATCATATTCGGTTTTATTTCTCATCATTAAAAATTACTACCTTTGCCGTATCCGGCAAGCCATAGTTTCCTGTTTTCAAAATAACATCGGTGGGGGAAAGTTGTGGTGATACGATTTCAACTTGTCCGTTTGACTCTATGCCTTTAACAATAGGAACTTTTACCGCTTGTCCTTTATCAATCATTTTCATAATCCAGAAATGCTCTTGAGTTTCATCCGTCAATACTGCCGCTTTGGGTAAAGATATAACATTTTTCTTTACGTTTTTAATAATCATTACTTTTGCAATCAGATTTTCAGGAATTGTTATGTTATTTTTAATCCGTATTGCGATGCTTTGAGTTTGAGAAATGGGGTCAACCATAGGCATTGATGTGGAAACAACGCCTGTTATTATTTTTCCATCTGGTAATTCGAGGTCCAATGTTTTGTTTTTTGAGAGATAAGGACTTAATTCAAAAGGAAGTTGCAACAAAAAAACCAACCCGGTGGCATCGTCAATTTCCGCAAGTACATCGCCCTCCATCACATAATCTCCTGTACGATAGTTAATTGTATTTACAAAACCGTTGCAGTTTGCTATTATTTTTATTTCTCCTGAAAACCGAGCGGTCGAGTCAATTTCATTAATGGTCGACCCCAAATTTTCTGCTTCTTTACTTTTCAGAACAAACAAAACCTGTCCATGTGTAATTCGTTGTCCTTGCGTAACGGAAACCGATTTGATATATCCGTTCGTTATCGCTTTGAGTTGGTTTTTCTGAAGGAATACTGAGGTAGCATTCAGTTCCACCACTTCTTGCATATCGCCTATTGTATATTGAGTAACAGTTACAGGAGTAACAGCATCCTGCTCTTGCCCTTCATCGTCATCTTTTGATTTTCCATGACAGGACAAAATCAAAAGGCAAAGCATTAGTATTGATAATTTATTGTTTCTCTTATTCATAATTCCAATAATTAATTTGATTGATAATTTGTAATTTATTATTGTTATATTGAGTAATCGTATGTTTGGCGTTCAAAAAATTGTTGATGGTGAGAATATAATCCGTAATGGCAGCATCACCGTTTTGCATCTGTTTACCATAAGCATCCATCAACGTTTGCGCAGAATAAACCACCGCCTGTGCCTGGTCAATCATTTTTTCTGTTTGTTTCAATTGTTGATACAACTGCATCAATTGCTGCTTATATTGAAGTTTGAAAGAATTCTGATAAAATTTGCGAGTTTGCTCAGACATTTTCATTTTATCATGCTGTTTTTGCTGCTGCCTTCCGTCGTATATCGGTATCGCCAAAGAAAATCCAATGCTCGCACCAAAATTTTTATATGGCTGATAAGTAAAAGAAGAATAATAACCGCCATCGGCGTAAATATCGAACTTCGGACGGTAAGAATAACTGATTAAAGCATCGCTGTTAAGAATTTTTAAACTGTCGATTTGAAAACCGTAATACTGCAAAGTATTTTCGAACGCAAGAGAGGGCAAAAGTACGATATGCGGTTCTTCCAAGCGAACGAAAGTTGTATCTTCAATTCCGCATAAATAATTCAACAAGGACATATTGTTTTGATAATCTGCATTTTGCTGGACAACCAATAATGATTGTTGCTGTCGCTCTATTTGAAAATTTAGATAATCGGTTTGTTTATAAACGCTGTTTTCCGTCAGTTTTTTAATAAAAACTTCTTCTTTATTTAAAAGATTTTGAATTTCTTCGTTAAATGAAATTTCCTGCAAAATACCGTATGTTGTGATATACTGTGCTGTAACTGCAGATTTCAAATCCTGCTCCGATATTTTTTTTGCATTTTTAATAGATTGATTTTCAAGTGAATATGTCTCCAACAAAGTTTTCATATTTCCACGACCGATTATGGATTGGCGAACAGTTATCAAGGCATTATAATTTCCACCGTCTGTAATAACTTCGTCGTAACCGTATCCTTTGAAAATGGGTGCCCAAAAATTGGTAGAAGATAGGTTAACCTGAGGTTTGTATGTCGCTTTCTGTATCAAACTATCCATTTGGTTTATTATCAATTGATTGCTGTAATCTTTTAAAAGCGGACTGCTTTCAAATGAACGGACGATATAATAATTTAAATCTTTATTTTGTGCCATCATATTCATTTCAAGTGGAAACAACAGAAATAAACTGAAAATTAACCGACATTTCATAATATATTTTAATTTAAGGATTTAAAAAGTTTTGGAAAACATTATACTGAATTGTCTGTTATCGTATTGAGGGTAAATAAATGTTTGCTGGGAAGTGTCTTTTATTCCTAATATTTTATTGACAACAGGATTGATATAAGGATAGAGCCAATAAATTGCTTTTGTTGACAAAATTCCTACTCCTGCGCCGGTAATTACGTCACTTACCCAATGTTTGTTGTTGTAAACGCGGGCAACGCCAACAAAAGCAGCCGCAACGTAACCGCCGACACTTATTAAAGCGGATTGGTCTTTGTATTCCTGATGAAGAAATTCGGCTGCTACAAATGCGGTCTCTGTGTGTCCTGAGGGGAAAGATTGAGAGTTGGATTTATCAGGACGCATCCTTCCTGTCATAATTTTTGTTCCGTAAGTAATTCCTCCGGCAAGAGCATTACTTAATCCGTAAATTACGGTCATGTCTAATAAATTGTTGGTATTCTTGACTTTACAAAATTTCAAAGTGTAAGCAGCAATAGCAGGAACAAACTGAACATAATTATCTGCACTGATATTCCAAAACCGATTATTCCTTTCAAGCGAATTATGAACATTGTAATCAACTTGCCGAATACCATTGTTATCCAAAGATATAAGCCCATAAATAATCATAGCAGACGGAAGGACAATTCCAACTATTTCTGTTGCTCTACAATCTTTTGCTTGAGGTATTGAATCGCAATCCGAATTGAAAGAAGATATTTCATTCGTTTGCCCGTAAATATATGACTGACAGACTGTCAATGATAATATTGCAATAAGGATTATTTTAGTTTTCATTCGACTTTTTAGTTTAAATTTTCAAATTTTAACAATAGGAGTATCATTTTTAGTGTTACAAAATATAGAACAGCTGTAAAAAAAGCACTATGAAATTTGTTGAAGAATAAATTTTTCTCGCAAATACTAATCTCTATATTGCTGATTTTCAATGTTTAAATATTCGGTTATTTTAAATATTTTTACTCCGCAAATATATATCTATTTTTTTAATTTCGGGCAGATAAATAAAATTTTTGAATTATCTTTGCAAAAACATAATCATTCGAAATTTTACAGAAATATTGTAGTTTGTGGAAATTAGTCATAACTAATTTTACAAAGAATAATGTGGATTTCTTAAAAATTTATATAAAAATGTCTGATATTCTCAAAAATCTTTTTGAAAAAACATTTAACGAACAAGTTATTGATTGTCTGCCGATTAAGGCGGACGGTTCAAACAGGAAATATTTTCGTTTGAACAGTAAAAATAATAGCGCTGTTGGAGTTGTTGGTACTTCGGTTGAGGAAAACCGCGCATTTGAAGAAATCGCTAAACATTTATCATTCAAGGGGTTTAATGTCCCGAAATTTTTTACTGCCACCGACAATGGTCTTTGTTATTTGCAGGAGGACTTGGGTGATGTTTCACTTTTTGAATATATTTCAAACGGACGAAAAACAGGTATTTTTTCACAAAAAGAAAAAGATATTTTATACGCAACAATAGCACAACTGCCTGATATTCAATTTTTAGGAGCACAAGATTTTAATTTTTCCGTTTGTTGTCCGCTGTCCGAATTCAATCGGCGAGCAATAATGTGGGATTTGAATTATTTTAAATACTGTTTTTTAAAATTGCAACAGATTGAATTTCAGGAAAATAAGTTAGAAAATGATTTTGAAAATTTTGCTTCGCAATTACTTAATGTTCCGCTTGGGGATAGATTTATGTATCGAGATTTTCAGAGCCGAAATGTAATAATAAAAGGAGATAAGCCGTATTTTATTGATTTTCAGGGAGCGCGGCGAGGTGCAGTGTATTATGACCTTGCAGCGTTTCTTTGGCAGGCAAGCGCAAATTTTCCGGAAACACTCAAAAACGATTTAACAGAAATTTATTTGCAAAATTTAAGAAAATATACCGACTTTTCCGAGCAGGAATTTTGCAAAAATTTGAATATTTTTGCACTTTTTAGAACTTTGCAAGTACTTGGTGCATACGGTTTTAGAGGTTTAATTGAGAAAAAGCCGCATTTTATTGACAGCATTTTTCCTGCTATAAAAAATTTAAGAGAAATTCTCAAAGATATTACAAATAATAATTTCCCGTATTTAATAAAAATATTATCACAACTAACAGAATTAGAGCAGTTTAAGCCAAAAGAAAAAAGGGATAAATTGCTTGTACGCATTTTCAGTTTTTCGTATAAAAAAGGAGTTCCTGTTGATGTATCGGGTAATGGAGGTGGTTTTGTGTTCGACTGCCGTGCAATCAACAACCCGGGTAAGTATTTGGAATATAAAAATTTAACAGGTTTAGACGAGTCGGTAAAAGAATTTTTTTTAAGCAACAGTGAAATTCATAATTTTCTCAATAACTGTTATTTGTTAATAGACCAATCGGTTGCAAAATATCAAGAACGCGGTTTTACTGATTTATACATTGCTTTTGGATGTACCGGCGGGCAACATCGTTCTGTCTTTTGTGCGCAAAAAACAGCAGAGCATTTATACAAAAATTTTGATGTGGAAGTAAAAGTTTTTCACAGAGAATTAGATATTTTTTAAAAAATTATTTTCCAAAAAATTGAAAGTCCTACTGTTCCTGTAGCGCTTATTACTACATAACCGATTTTATCTATCATCGCTCATTGTTTGAAATTTATCCCAAATGTTATCACAATTACAATTTTGATTAATAGTATCATTAATGTTAATCAATTTAGGAGAACGGTCTAAATACCTATATGTTTCTATGCTATCAATACCATCATAATTGCATCCTTTTGTTATTTTACTCAAATATACTCCATTTTGTTTTACATCAAAAAACATCGTATATTCATAAGAAAACTTTGCACCTGCTTCGTGAATAATTTTGAAACCATTTTTTGTTTTATACATTCCGTTGTATTCCGATAAAACCCCACCAATGTTATCAATCAAATTATCATAAGTGTTTCTTATTCTATACCGCCCATTATCATTAATAATTTCAACTAAAATTCTGCAATAATTCACATCATCAGAAAAACAATTATTAAATTCAGGTAATAATGGTTTAGGCGTAAGAACCAACAAACAATCAGTCAAATTATCTCTATTCAAATCAATGTAAAGGCTATCACTAACAACATAATAATCGGATATTACAATTCCGCCAAAATTAAAATATTTATCAGATAAATTGCAAATATCTATCGTATTGCTTTTTATTGTATCCTTTTGATTGTCTATTTTTTTGTGTGCTGTTATATTATTGCTTGTAAAAAAAGCAAAATACAAAACAAGAACTATAAAAATACCAAAAATTACTTTAAAATCTTTCATTATAAAAAAACAATAAATTTAATTTATTTACCTCCTAATTTCCAAAAAATAGACTTTCAAGCAGCATACCATGAGACCTGTATTCTTCCAATTCTTGTTTTGTCATAAAATTATTTTCTTTAAATTATTAATAAAAAATTGAAGAGCGCCTGCATTGCTGCAAGCACTCTTCTTGCAGTTTATTCAATTGTAGGTTTACCACCGCCGAGTTCGGCATTGCTTCCTGTTATTGCATCGGCATCAAGTACCGGCAGCCCTTCGGCATCTATCGCTACGCCGCTCCTTTGCAGCGCTATCAGGTTAGTTGGCAGCATTGTTTCCCACGAACCATCTACCGTATATTCCTGCTCTTTTAGTTCATCTACAATAGAGAGATATAGCGAGTCGCCAATAACGGCTGTTCCCCCTCCGTTCCATATCTGCCCTGTTGCCATATAGTGCGCTACGGCTTCTTCAAAGCCGGGTCGTACTGTTACAACCACTCTTGCCATTCCTGCCTGCATAAAACTGCGGAAAAGAGCA
>Ga0123357_10014066_pt1 | contig 10427 bp, 5 predicted proteins | sample TergutEmb28metaG_FD_89873 | JGI IMG/M metagenome (GOLD analysis project Ga0123357, IMG submission 89873) | Embiratermes neotenicus P4 segment gut microbial communities from Petit-Saut dam, French Guiana - Emb289 P4 | ecosystem: Host-associated > Arthropoda: Insects > Digestive system > Gut ...
GGCCAATTAACAAAAAAAAAAAAAATTAAATAAAAAACCAACAAAAATTTAACCAAAAAAAATTGTATTTAAAAAAAAAAAAAAAAAAAAAAGAAAAAAAAAAAATGAATTTAAAAAAAAAAAAGGGTGCAAAAAAAAAAAAAAAAAAAACAGCTGACAAAAGTATGGTTTTTAAATGCCCAGAACAAATATTAAGCTTTGACAGCCACCACACAAAGTGCAAAGTGTTTAACTACAACTCCATGTGTTAAAGCAGTGCACAAATTTTTCAAAAATCCACAAGCCACCTCAATATCCTATGTTCCAGAAAGGTGACACAAAGAAAATTCCACACTTAGGAGCCAACAATATTAGGTGCTACCATAAAAAATTTAGTTGCTTCAGCAGCCTGGCACCTGTGATATGTGCACCCCTGATGTATATTATATTACAATGTGTGCAGAAATATTGCAATAACTGCCACAGAATGTTTGGAACCATTATTTGGGTTCATCTCAACCAAATGGAAGCCTAGAACAAACCTCCATTCTTGCAAATGCAGTTTTCTTAGTACAGTGATACCAATTTTCTGGTCATCAAAGTTTCACTAATTTCATTTAGGTGAACTGAACCTACATCCAATGAGAACAAAATCTTCAATTCTGCCCATGCACCTGTTCTAACCTACCAGTAAAATCAATGGACTATGAACATCATGTGATGTGAAGGTGACTAAACTGCATGAAACTTTGTGTGCCACTTTTACTGCCACAATAACGTATTACTAACCAGACTAATTTTCACTTAGTCAAGTGCTTAACAGCTACCACAGCTAAGAGTGGTGTCTGAGTATATTATTTGCCATTTAATACATTCCAGCATATGCGATGATACACAGCTATCTTGAAAGTTTATAGATGAATAAAAGACATGGCCCATCGCACTTCACAAACAAGACAGGCAATGCATGTGTAATGCAACACCGAGCAGCGTTCATGTAACCGTATGTTTGTGGCCTCAGTTATCTGGCATGCAAAGTGCATGTGCCATATTACATTCTCATATGTGGCCTGCCCGGCTGTACCATATTTTTCCACATTATCCCATAAACAGCATGACTTGCAGAAAAAAGTTATTGAAAATAAAATGTGCGTTTTAATGAAATATTCAGCACAACACTAACATAAATGTACACTATTCTTCACATAAACTACCTATTATTCTTGTCGTACTTTAATGAAACTTGAATTTTCTTGACAGATTTCTGAGAATTTCTCAAATGTCAAATCTCATGAAAATCCACCCAGTAGGAGTGGAATTGCTGCGTGCAAACGAATGGACGGATGAATGGACAGACTGACGGACATGACAAAGCTAATAGCCACTTTTCACAATTTTGTGAATGCACCCAAGAACTCTTCTTTTAGCATATCCATTGTTACACACTGACAAAGGGTTCAAACAAGAACCAGATTATGAAGTGTTCCAAACAGTACCTACAGAATGTCACTGTTGTTTAAAGAAACTAAATTGGCAAAGGAATAAAATACATTTCAATATTATTCTCATACCTATGTTGTGATGTCTTCCCTTCACATTTTCAGACAAAATGTTGTATGCATTTCTTCCAGCAGGGGTGCTACATGCCCTGCAACAACAACAACAACAACCCCCACCCCCAGTTTGTGCATCCTAATACTATTTGGTTAAGGAATACAAAATATAAATAAATGCCACCAATTCTGGACACTGTTTGTTTGTCTTCACTTTTCTTCAAACAACAAACAGTGGACAATGCCTAAAAATATTACTTTTTTGGTGCATTTGCAAAATTCAGGAAAAGTGACTATTAGCTTCATCATGTGTGTCTGCCGTCCATCCGTCTGTCCGCATGGAACAACATGGCTCCCACTAGACAATTTTCATGAAATATGATATTTCAGCATTTTTCAAAAATTTTCAAGAAAATTGAAGTTTCATTAAAATCGGACAAGAATAACAGGTCCTGTGCATGAAGACCAACATACATTTTTTCGCATACCTCGCTCAGTTCTTCTTAGAATGAGAAATGTTGGACAAAATTTGTAGAGACAATCAAAACATACTTTATGTTCAATAACTGTTTTCAAAAATCATGTCGTTTATAAGATAATGTGTAAAAATTCTGTAGAGCAGGACAGGCCACAGATGACAATATGGCACATGTAGATTGCATACTGGATACCTAAGGCTACAGATGGACACTCAGAATTTGTAATACCTATTGCTTTTCCACTGCAACAATGATTGCACAAATGCATTTCAATGTAACATTCCATGTATGTGGTGTCTCTTGTTTACTGTTACAGAAAACAGATTTAGTACAAATTATAAAGTTTCTCATTATGCAGTTGTGTCCAGCCTCCTATTACAAACTTCCACACATCCACATATTCTCGTGGCAACCTGATCTCAAACCCCTTCAATCTATATTCTTCCCTTACTATGAGAATCTAAGTTTCATGATCATATAAAACTACAGGACACACATATTGCAGGAGTCAACACTGTCATAAGAGTGCGGGTAACACACAGAAACACCAGCATTAAATATGTTTTAGGTTAGATCAGCCATATGCAGGTTATATACAAAAAAAGTTATGAAAGACATCTAAAAATAAAACACACTTCTTTGCAAGAAATTACCCACATCCACCACATAAACTATACAAACTTCAACAACATACCGCAAAATACACTGGTATTTACACCTTCTTAATGAGTTCTTATATTCTCCATGCTCAATGAATTAGTTACATGTTGCACCATTAACTCACAATACTCAAAAAACAATCAAGGTTAAAATCAAATGTCCACAGTACTATCACACACTACAAGGCATAAATCACTCATGCATAAGTGTCACCTACCATGATCTTCAATTAACAATGACTGTGGATAGACACTGATACATCACTAACTAATATTCTTAACTTCATGCATCTAAAAGGAAACTTACATTATCTCATAGCACTGATGGGCAAGCTGTAGCTCACGAGTTCCATTAATGAAAAACTAAAAATAATGAACCTAAAATAATATTCCCAGCTTAAAGCAATACATGCTATTCAAATTAAAAAAGTTCACACTTACAACCCAAAATTACTGTCATCTGAACTGAACAGACTTTTGCTGGCAGATGTTCACAACATTTAATATTCCATTACTGAAATAAACTCTGGTTAGCCAGCAGCACTTAATGACACCTGTGTCAACAGTACATTGTGATATGCTGTGTATGAGCATTATTTCTTTCAATATGGCAGGTTCTCATGACACTCTGAAGATAACGTCTTCTGAAATATAATGCTGAGTACACTGGTAACATTTTTGCACAGTGGCAAATTTCTACACACTACAGAGTGTCACATCCCACAAGGCAGCTCATCTTCTTCAGCTCTTTTGGCTACTAATAATTGTTTTTCCTTTGATATTTTTAAGTAAGACAATATTAGGACACTTCCAAGATGTTAGCTTGAGACAAAATATGTTTCACGGCTGTTGTGATGTCGCTTTGAAGGTAAGTTCTACATATCCAACTAGCATTTTGCAATGTTCAAATAAAAGGGTAGTAGAGTAGCACTTTGCATGTGAATACTGTACTAAAAGGGCTTCTGTTCTAACAGCTGACAAGACCTGCATATTAAAGTGATTTCATGAGTTCTGTGGAAAGAACTGATTAACTGCAAATATTTCAATTTAGTACTGTTACTAACAACATTTGAGTGCATTAACAGTATTTACTGGGTTTATAACAATAACCCGTTGTGTCCTATAGTGATTGTAGCAAAGCAAAGATAAGTAGCTGACAAAAATCATGCATTTCCACATTTGTGGACTGCAGAGTATTTCTTGATTTGTATTTCAGCAACTGCTGTTTGTGTCATTTGTAATGAAAATACATGTTCTGAAAGATTATAATATTAAAAGACAATGCAAAACAAGCCATGCATTACAACTGAGTGGCATACACAGCAAAATGAGAAGTAAAAAAAAAAAACTCAACTTCAAAACAGTCTTGCTCAACAGCAAAGTTTATTCAGTCAGCATTGCAGTGTATGCTAGTTACACGGTTTCTGAAATGCTGGCAAAACTAACAGAACTTCTTAATGACAGGGAAATAATAACAATTCTAAAATTAATTTACCCAAATTAATTTGGAAGAACTGAGAGATTGCTAAACAATACTTAAGGGAAAATTAAAAATAAAGTCCAATGATTTTCAGTTACTGTCGTACAGCAACCGATGAAGCAACAGTGTGGGCAATACAGGGTAACTTGCTGCTTTTGTCTGTAACATTGCCACTGAGTTCAATACAACTGAAGAATTGTCTGTTGCAAGGCCAGTGAAAGTGCTCACCAAAGGTTCAAATTTATATGAAAAAAGGAAGGCGCTGCAAAGTCTGCACAGCCCAGTATGGAAACTACCTGGATGGATATAGTGACGTATCTTCCCTTATGACCAATGACAAAGAAAGCAGTAGATCCCATGCAATATGTCACTGCTTGATAAATCCAGAAAACCTATGTGTGACCTCTCACAAAACTAATGTTGTTACCAGTGATTTTATAAACTTGTTCATTTCATAAGATGAATGAATCATTGCCAATTTAAAGATCAATTGAGTGATATGAGTGTGTAAATGTTCTCTTACAAGGAAGTTGACTGGTGGGGTTGTGATCAAATGCTGAGAAACATGTATGAATTGAAGTAAGAAATTTCCTCAACTTTGGGATCACTATTAAATGTGTGACTTTGCACTTTCCGCTGACATCGATCAGCACAAGACTGAACTGAACATCACCCCACAAACAGCAAATCACCTTGTCAATGAAATGTTTGACAAAATAACAGTATTCCAGATGAAGTTCCAACTATGGGAACTGAAACTGTGATCAAACAATAAGACACACTGTCCAATTCTGAAAACAAACAAATTCAATTATGCCAAGAAATACACACAGAAAATTCAGCTTCTTGAACATTACCTCAACTCCCATTTTCAAGTTATACACAAGCATACGGACACAACCAACTTGTTCTCAGAGCTACTGGGCATTAATACTGAAACTCTTCCAGCTGATTTTCAAATGGAAATGATAAACATGCAATGTTGATATGCTCCAGAGAAATATATTTTAACATGGTCAACACTTTGACTTCTATAAACTGCGACTGACTTCTATAAACTGCAATTACTCATAAGTTTCCAGTTCAGTGTGACCATGTATGGTGAATGACAAGCCTTCCCAGCAGCACACACATTTGTGGATCATTTTGTTAATGTATGAATCAACACAGTGACAAAAGACAGGAGAGCCAATTTCATGTTGCTACATCTCACACACATCCAAATATTTAAAAATTGGTGAAAAAGAAAGTCACAGGTCTCCTGTTGGCATTCTCTTCCTTTAAAGTAAAATTAAGCCCTAAAAATTTTATCGCTATTTTTCATTGCAGTAATTTTAGTAATATTTGCAGCTTAAAGCTTAATGTCAAATTATCACTCGGTCTGCAGCAGGGTTCGAAAGTTTTTAAATTGGCCCTCATGTAAAAATAGTTGCCGGTCACTACCTCACAGCACAGTGCAAGTCAATAATCATGACAAATGGCACATATGCTTATTTCCTGTTGTTCCAATATATATTTTTATATACATTTATTTACTATGTTTCTCTGACCAAGTTACATTGAGCAACCTATTGTATCTGGCATGTTTCATATTCATTCATCCATCCATCGAAAATGTTGGATCAATTAAATTTATATATATATATATACTGTTCAAAGAAAATAAAGCTACAGAATCATTTGAACTCTCATCCTTCAAACTAGGAGTAACACATGTACTATTTTCTATCTCTACATATGGTGGTATTGTAAACTGCCCAGGGAACTGTCAGTAGTATCCAACTCAGTCATCTGCAGCGCAAATGCTCTGGGACTGTGCTGCATTTCTAAGTATTTCTGAAGGTTAGCTACTGAACTAACTTGTCCCTCGCCCTGCTTTCTGCGACCAACGAGATCGAATCATATTTCTGTGGTTATCTGACAACGCTGTCAGCGGCAGAATATAATGCGTATAGTTAGGGAATATGAATTGTTACGGTTATGGATCACAGCAGTAGCGGTGAAAACCAGTTCTCAAACTGTCTGCAGCAACTGCAAAAAACCACAAAAAAAAAAACTCGAGAAACGGTATTCAATTCTCCGCGTCGAGACTCGAACCCGGCATCTCCAAACTTCGAGACAGAAGTTTTACCTACTCAACCGCGATATTCATTACACACATGACTAAATTAATTTCCCGGAAATCAAATTTTCCCAGCTCGAATGGCGAGTGAAAGCTGTCAAGTGGCACGGAAATAATAAATTCAGTCCGGCTTAAACTGGTTTCATCCCGACAAATATATAGCACTGCAATGTGTTATTCGACAATCGCATTCCAAACCTCTGCACAAATCCGTCACTTATAACCAACAATTACTTTTTAAAAGTATTAAATAAACACACACCTTTATATTTGAGCCTGGATCTGTAACGGGACTATCTGAAACCACTGCCGGAGATGATTTCGATGTACATGCTGCAACTCCGCACACATCAGCCATCTTTCACTCAGAGCGACCGCATCACTCTAATCCGTGCATTAGGTCTCTCTCTAGAAGTAATCTGTGCTACTCACTATCCCAGCTGCGACGGCCGGCCAAAACCACAACTTCATGACAGTATTCAGATAATTCACATCAATTTACCATGTTGAAACGAACAGAGCTTGGCAGTGTTCAGAGCTCTGATCCCCGCATCCTGCTTCCGTAGACACACATAACCACGGATAATAACAGAGACATCGTCACTCACTACCAACGTACAATGTGTGTACGTGAAATGATTTGTGAGACCAACTTGATGGAACAACTGTGATTTATTAATCAACCATTAGCTCAACAAGGTTCGGGCACCATTGTGCCCATCTTCAGGAGCGCAAGGATTTCAGCACTTAATGTGCTGAAAACCATATGCAGTAATATACGGTCTTGCGCTCCTGAAGATGGGCATAATGGTGACCGAAACATGTTGAGCTAATGGTTGATTAATAAATCACAATTGTTGCATCAAGTTGGTCTCACAAATCATTTCATATTAAGGATGCACGGTCACACGAACATCAAATTTGTTTGTACGTCGTTCGAACTGCCCTTGAGAAGTGACATTGGCATCACTAGTTCAGTGGATATAAATGTCATAGGTGTTGTTGTAATCCCTGGACACAAATGTTGCATCTTGTGAAACATGTGAAACTCTTTAATGTTGAAGAGTCTCGTACTTTCAGTGGGACATACGGCACGTGTGGCTTTGGTTTGAAAATTTGAAAGCAAAAAGACTGCATGGAAGACCTAGGCACAGATGGGAATGTCTCTAGAATAAATAGCATGGGATGGTGTGGAATGGATTTATTTGGCTTAGACTAGGGACCTGTGGTGAAATCTTGTGAAGACAGTAATGAACCTGTGGGTATTATGATATATGGGAAATTTAATGCCTCCTGCAGAAGAACTCTGCTGGTTTGAGTTGGTTTGCTGACTCTAGCTAAAGGTAAGAGCAAAGAAACTGGTTCAGTTCTCTGCATCCTGACCTGTGTACAGGTTGTTTGCAACAATCCTAATAATAATATTAGATGGGTTTACAACATCTCAAACATCATGTTTATAATATCTTAAAACAAGGAGATAGGTCTTCCAGAAAAGTGAACCTAGATTGTGGGATTCATGAACTATCAAACAAAACCACTTATTTTAAAGCAGTCACATATTCTTTTCTGTAACAGGAAAATTATGCAAGATCTTGGCTTCTGCCACAGTGTAGTAGAGAGCTTTGCTCTTCTGGAATGTTACACAGCATTTGTTGGTGAGTTCTTTACCAACTACCATCCACGACATGATTAATTTATGTGTATGTATTTTTTAATAATTCATCACCAAGTATGTTTGCAGGAACCGTCATCTACGCTATCTAATGTTGCTCGAAACTCTGAGGCCTGCATGGAATGAATGATCTCCATCCATAGTGTTCCACAAAATTTCACCAGCTGATTCATAGTTATATAGGGGTACATGCACGGATGCACAGAGCTATGATGGAAGATATACCAAAGACGAGGTACTTGTAGCAGGATACTAGCACTTATACATATTTCGATTTCTAACCGATAACACTCCAGATTAAAATTTCTTCATGTAGTAGTAGTAGTACCGACATCGGTATGGTTCGCTCGCGGACTAAAGCCACAGAGTTTAGTTTAGTTTAGTAGTAGTAGTGGTACATCCACTAAAAGGTCTTTTAAATGCAGGAATCCAATATATTAAGCAACTACTTTACTTACTGTACTCCCTGATGGTGGGCCAATAAAGACCAAACATGTAGGAGTTAGTGGTTCTTATAATATTGTTGTAACTCTAATATATTTGTATGCATTTTTTTGCTTAAATTATAATAATTGGACTGTAATGCATGGAATGTAAAATGTAAAAAATGACCTGAAGGAATTGCATACAATGATCTGAAACTGAAAATGCATAATTACAGAAAGCATAAATTATTCTACACATAATAAACATCACAGCTGCTCATATCTCCTGCCCCTCCTTGGAATACAACCCTGAATTTTTTGGCCATCCAGCCCATAGCCTAGTGATTGTACCAACTACACAGTATAGCTCCAAATTCATAACATTACCATTTCTAACAATAAGAAAACAGTGACAGCAGTCACTGAACTGTTACCACATGTATCTACATCAAGCAGTGTCATCACTTTAGCGCAGTGTTACTTAATTGGACTTCTTATCACCATGGGATGACACATTATTAGGCTCTTGCTAGAGGACACCTCCTCCATACAGGGACAGGATGTTGAATAGTCGGTCAAAGGGTCAAAAAATAGTGGTCCATTAGATTGGATTTGGGCAGTGCTGCTGAATGTCACAAAAAAGCAGAATAGATCTTTTAGACTCAGATGGATTTTTCAGTATGAGGCCAGAAATGGAAAAGCATCTTAGATTTGGTACTTAGAATGTTTGGAATCTCTGTGGGGCAGATGCAATGATTTGTACCTAGCAAGAAAATTAACAAAATATTTTGATAATTTAGATCTAGTGGGTGTACAGAAGGTCAGATGGGATAAAGAACCAGCAGATATTATGTATACACATACCAATGTATATCACATTTAATGTAAACACAATACAACATTTATATATTTAAAACAAGGGATGTTCAAATGCTAGTCCTCAACCCATTTCAGTCAGTATGTTAGCCACCTTCACGAGGCATGTTACAATATCAACAATGCATGGAGTAGCCAATGCCACACAATGATAATGAGTTAACACATTAAAATTTTCAAGAATCTTCAAGGTAACCTACACATGAACAAACTATGCATTTTTAAAAAAAAAACTGAAACAATCCAGATGTTGCAATTACAGTATTACAACTGTTCTTAAGATTTAAAGCTAAATTAATTATGACAACCAGTTATCTGCAATATATGCCCACCATAGCAACAAATAGTACTGTGTGCTTCTAAAGTAAGAACACATCCATAGCAGTAGGAAGTAATGATGAAGTTTAATGACTCAATCAGGCTTAGGTTCTGATTATATAAACCAATTAACAAGAATGTAATGTATAATACATGTTAATATAATCTGTGTAGTCAGATTTACTGTGACCAGTAGTGTGAAACTGACTGGTCATGCTGTGAAGGATTAGTGCAGACAAAAATCTTTAAAGTCACTGCCACATATGCACAAAACTCTCTCATCTTGAGGTCTTCACTCTTCTGGGATGTTACATGTTACACAGCATTTTGAGATGGCCTGTCAGTCCCAACTTGAGGGTCAAGCAAGTCCATTCTGGGACTGCATGACCCTTGAAGATGGGACTGATGAACCATCCCAAAATACCATTAATCTACCATGAGCCAACACTGCCTAAAATCCTGGAACAGTGAAGGGCTCTACTACATGCTGATGAAAGCCTGTATGCTCTCATCTTGATCTTGTTACTCCATACTGTGAAACTGAAAACACAAACTAAATCAAACTTACATCAACCATTAGCTAACTCGTCAACATATCAGAAAGGAGCATATTACTACGGAATTAAGGTGTTCAATGGGCTACCTTCACACATAACAGACTTGTCTGCAAATACAAATCAATTTAAATGTGCATTGAAAAGCTTTTTATACTCTCACTCATTTTATACCCTAGATGAATGCTTCAGTTACAATAAGCATTAAAACCGACTAAGGTTATTAGCTAGTTCACATTTGATAACTTGTATGACTCCTGCTGGACTACAGCAGGTTACATGTATTAAACTTTGTTAACGTAGAAAACCA
>Ga0123357_10014067_pt1 | contig 10427 bp, 7 predicted proteins | sample TergutEmb28metaG_FD_89873 | JGI IMG/M metagenome (GOLD analysis project Ga0123357, IMG submission 89873) | Embiratermes neotenicus P4 segment gut microbial communities from Petit-Saut dam, French Guiana - Emb289 P4 | ecosystem: Host-associated > Arthropoda: Insects > Digestive system > Gut ...
AATGTCTCAATGATAACGCAACACGTGCCAGGGTGAGTTTGTTATGAATTGTGGGGGAGGGGGGGGGGGGGGGGAGAGGAGCTACAAGTGCAGGCAGAACACACAATGAGGCCTTCAAAACAGTAGAAACACCCACAACTAAAGTGCCAATGAAATTCATTCATCATGATCAGAAGCCGAGAAAAATAATGTGCACCGGTGTACCTTCAACAAGGGGAGGGCAAACATCACTCCGCGAAAGAAGTTACGTCGCAGAACGCTGCAGATTACGCAGAACCTGATGAGTGAGTGACCGGCAGGGCTAATTCCTTTACAACTCGTTTTAACACGACATACCAACTACTGAGATTATCTGGCACAGAACGAAGCTGAAGAAAAATCAAATACAATGAACAGCAAAGGACGAGGGCGCTCAAAACCGACTGCACGCACAACTCACGCATTTGCCTGACGACCAAGGAGTTACGAACTGCGTCAATCAAGACACACGGCTGCGTATTTCCGAAAATTATGTGGACGCATTCCGTACGTGGGAGAAAGATCTGAGAGAAAGCGAACATGCTCTGCAGCAGTGCTTTCGAAACGTTTTTGCTTGCTGATCCTTCTTGGCTCCGAAAAATAACAACGGATCCTCAAGTGTCCTTGCTCATGTACAGTACATATCGTGTCCGGACGACAGGCATCCAGTATTAGATATTTATACTTCATAACTGATTTTCGATGGATACAAATACATACCAGTAGCATACGTAACAATAAGTGCATAATTTGACCTTAATTAATCCGTCGCTAGCTTCTTGGTTGCTTAATTAGACATTATAACAATCATAAGAAATAAATACCTCGACAACTAAAGAAGTTTGTCGTTATTCTAACAAAACATTATTCCTTTAAATCAGAAAATTAATAACATTCAAAGCAGCAATTACGTAAATGTATCCACGAATCTCCTGGGAACGGATCGCTGATCACTTAGAATCCGCGGAGCGAAATATGGTAACTGTTGGTCTATAGAATGTTGGTGGATAGCGAACACAACTACGAATTAGTTCTTGTAGATGTAGCAGGCGCTAGGTAGGACATGGGCTGGACGCCGAAATGGGGCAGCGAGACGTAAGTTGGAGCAATCTGAGAACTGTTTTACGGAAAGAGTATGTGGGAATGCTGACGGGACTCAGTCGACTGTTAATAATAATATTTATTTACTGCAATTGGGTTGTCACCCGGTGCCAGTGGTTATTTTACATGTAAACAAAACATGAAATTGGTTACTACTAAATTTAAGTCGGGAGGGCTACATGAGAAGCATGTAGTGGCAACTTGGAATGTTGGGAACCATCTCTTGTTCTTGAAAATCCGACTGTACATGAAGCACCTTGCACATGGGACTGAGCTAGATGTTTAAATTAAGAACACGGATTAAATACGTGACACTCGATGGTGCACATACTAAACTTCTGGTACTTATTGCGTGTAAAAATGCCCTTACACGCCCGTCACCGATATGACCATTGCCGCCAGCACACTCCAAGCCGCCCTTTTAATTCCCACTTTTCATGGGCTACATGAAGAGAAGGAAATATCATCATCATCATCTGATGATGATGATGATGATGAATAAAGAAAGCAACGGACTGTACTACGTAACGAGCCACTTGCTGCAATCTTCGGGGAGTGTTTTCACGTGTGGAGAGGGAGAGTGCTGAACTGGAACGAACAGATCGGCTACTAAGCAGGCAGGCAGGCCTGGATGCAGTTCGGCAACAGAATGCTGACGAAACCCTTCTGATCGGTCGCTGTTTAATGTTCACACACCCACTATATATATTACCGTTTAGTCGTCCGTTTAAAACTTTGCCAGCTGAAGTCCACAGCGGAGTTCCTGTCCGGAAGCGTTCAGGAACGCAGTATTCCCGTACAATTACGAGTTGCGCCTTTCATGACGCGAAACGATAGATAAAATCGTTTAACGTGCCATTAGGCATCAAAGCTATCCAAGTCTTTGACACGTGGGGTCTAAAAGTATAATCTTTTGATCACAGCTGCGCCATGTTAAACCTGCTCCACAGTTACGCACATGGTGGAAATGCCTGCTGTATATTTAACAGGCCAGGCAATGTACGTGTAACGTAACACTGATATGCGTTCGTGCAACAAGTGTTACGGCGGAAAAGCAATAAGTGTTGCATATTATGAGTGTGTTTGTAGCATCTGGTGTCCAGCACGCAATGCACACGCGACTTACTGTCATCTGTAGTCTGCCCCGCTCTACATTTTCCACATTCTCATAAACGGCAAGATTTCAGAAAAACGTTACTGAACCTAAGATGTGTTTCAAGTTTCTCTACAACTTTTGCCTGAAAATATTTTCATGCTAAGAAGAAAGTGAGCGAGATATGGTCGAAAATGTATATTGGTCTTCATGTACAGCATCCTTTATTCTTGTCAGATTTTGCTGGAAACTTGAATTTGCTCGACAGATTTTCGAAAAATATCCAAATATCAAATTTCATGAAAATCCGCCCAGTGGGACCAGAGTTGTTCCATGCGGACAGATGGACAGAGGGCAGACAGACATGACGAAGCTAATAGTCGCTATTCGCAATTCTGCGAACGCGCCTAAAAAGAAGCAAAGTGTCACTTTTCTATAACATTCCGCTCTAAAGAGAAATTATTTCTTAAGATATCGACCGGAAGGCCAGAGAGTACTGCACGTTCTCAAACATACGGTATACTTCGGTTCTGGTAACTAGGGACCTGGAAGGTATTTAAGGAATGCGGGCAGGATGGGGGAGGATTTCGCCTGGAGGGGCTGTATTACTTAGCGACTACTCTCTGTACAAAAACATTTATCACTTACATTACACGCTGCGAAAGCCTGCAAGTGTTCTAGCGGCCGATGTATGCGGGACTGGTATTTTTCACTGACATCTTGTGCCATAAAACAGGTACCAGACTTATAACCTGCGCACACTTCCTCAGCCCGCAAGTTTAAAGATACGGGACCTGGAATGTAAGGTACCCCCTGAGGTGGGCAGCCGTTTTGAGGCATTTGACTGATCTAACTCTTGCAATGGACCTGGGACGATGATATGGGGGCACACAGCGCGCATGTTACAGCCAACAATGCGTAAAAACATTTTTCTACAGAAATTCGAAGCGGAATTGACCACTTGGTTGTATGCCTAAGTGCAGGTGGGACAGCATGCCAAATATGGTGGATTCTGGTGCAAGAATGTCGACTGCACTACTTATTGGTCTCGGGTCAATGTTCATTTGCGGCTCGTGTGCGCACAGTAATGAACCTTAGGACTTCTAGCAGACGCAGACTGCCCTTCCAAAAGAGCGTGAACCAAGGACTGAGACTGTTAATGGCTGAAATGCTAATGATGCACACCACGCGAGGGATATTTTATCGCACGAAACAGGCCGCACGACTCCCCAAAACATATTTTAAATTTAAAACAATCAAAAAAGTAAACATTTATTAAAGGAATGGCACAGAATATGGAATTTGGCGAAATTCTGAGAATGATAACACAGAAATAACGTAAAACATTTTATCCAAATTAAACTTACAAAGTTGTGTATTGACAATTCAGAATGTTCTTGTATTCCTGTTTGTTTTTAAAAACCCGAATAAAAAGAAAGATTTTTTATCTCAGTAATTAACCAACTTGATGCACAAAATTTTTGTTTTACAATAAGTTTATTTCATGCCTCTACATGTTTCGAGTACATGTAGAGGCATGAAATAAAATTATTGTAAAACAAAAATTTAGTGCATCAAGTTGGTTAATTACTGAGATAAATATACTGAGATGCACGGTCAGCAAAACGTCAAAAAATAAAAGAAAGATCGTTGCATAATACGAATAATTTAACGTTTTAAACTACAGCCGTCTGATTTAAAGACCTAGTTCGTACCGCGCAGTAAACATTCTCTCACGGTTATAAAAACCGGTAGGTTAATGCTGTAAAGAAAAATAATTCCTGTTTGTTCTGAGATCCACGCAAAACACACAAATGCATTGTGGGCAGAGCACAGAGTTTCTGTATGTTAAAGGTGGTGGTACATTAAAGTAAGTCTTAGGTTTTAAAACGTTTTTACGGGGGGGGGGACATGACGTATTACGACTACTACAATTTACAACAAAGGTTGATAGTAAATATTAAAACACAAATTACTGCAAAAAACATTAAGGACAATTCACTGACGGCGAAAAGTCGAAACAACCTCTACTCGTAGCCACATTCTTATGAATCAGACAGTTCAAAAAGAAACCAATCTGTTACTATTAAAATAAAGCAATGTCTTTAAAAGGGTCGTAATGATGCAGTCTTACTGCACGACAATGCACCATTAATATTTAAAAAATTAAATACACTTGTTCATTATTAAAACGTTGACGTCTGAAGAAACGTAGAAAATACATTAAGGCCTTACAAAATAAAAGCATTAAGAATCGTAATCCCACCAAGTTAAAAACGCAACGGAATAATAGCGACGCCCGCAAAAGGCTGCTATATTGATTGAAGCACCCCGCCGTCTTGACAAAAGTGTAAAGCAGCTGGAGCCCCAAGGCGCACTGCACTGTATTAACGAATTCAGTTCCACAATTTCCGACACTATGGGTGTGTGGAACTTTGCGTCGCAGAGGCCGTTCAACTGATACATTTTTCACCGATGATCTTTTAAAAAAGTCGTAGGCGAAATTCAATTCCAAAACTATCTGAAGAGGCATTACGAGGTATGTAAATGAAGTTCAGCTACGAAGCATTTCTGATTCCAAAATAACGCTGAATAGGCCCACATTATAACTTTTTCTCCTACACTGCTCGAACAGCGAATGCCAGCAGTTCCAATATTTAAAAAGGTAAAAAAAGGGTAAAGTGATCCCGTTAGAAGCCCGGTGTGGCCCAGAGGGTGGGTAGGGGTATAGCGCTACTCTTCCATGACCGCCGCACTAGAAGGGGGGTGAGTGGTAAGCACCACGACCCGGCCGCACTTCACCTTCGGGAAAGACCCGGCAGGCCCTACCCATTGTACAGGAGGTTGGGTGAGCCTCAGGGCCGGGCGGAAAATCTCGTCGCCACAGGGATTCGATCCCGGACCGTCCAACCCGTAGTCAGTCGCTATACTGACTGTGCTACCCGGCCCATAGCTCCTACATTTATGAACACGAAAATACAAATCGAAACAAATTTCTATCAAACGCCACAGTCCTCCACTACCTGCTACAGTACAGCGTAGTTCTAAAGTAAAGACAGTACGACCCATTTATCGATAGGGTGGACTTACCTGCTTTATGAATTAGGGGAAAATATTAAGCTGAGGGAGCCTGGGATCGGAGTGCCGAGACATCTGGCCCCGAGGAGGGAAAGTAACGGCAAGGTGAAGAAACCTGTCAAATAAGCTTCATGAATCGTGGTCATTGCCCAATATTTGTAGGGTGTACGGATCAAGGGGACGAGATGGGCAAGGCACATGTAGCATGTACTGGGGAAGAGGACAGGCGTACAATGTTTTGGTGGGAAAAAAAAAACCCCCCTACATGACAGAAACCACTCTTAAGACATACACGTAGATGGAATATTGTAATAAATTCAGAACAGGCAATGCATCCATAACGTAATATTGTGGTGCATTCGCGTAACATTATTGCGATGGAGAAGCGATTAGTATTAAATATCATTATTTTGTGTCTATATTATTGCTGTTAATCGGCATGCATTTCGCATATTTTCAGCACCGTGTTATAATGTCATCCGTGGCCTGCCCGGCTCTATAAAATTTTTCCACTTCATCCCACAAACGGTACGATTTAAAAAAAAAATACTGAAGATAAAATGTTTTTATTCTCTGTGCAACTTTTGTCCGCAACATTCCTCTTTCTAAGAAGAATTACGCCAGACATCAGACATGCACACAGCTATTCGTGTAAAGTACCCGTTACTCTTGTCAGATTTTAATGAAACACTTTTTCAACACATTTTCGCAAAATAGTGCAATATCGAACTGCATAAAAATCCGTCCAGAAGGAACGGAGTTGTTCCACGCGGGCAGAAATACATGACGAACCTAACAGTGGCTTTTAGCAGTTTGGTTAACGCGTCTAACAATAAGATCAGATGTCCTGGACTCATTAATCAGGATCAGAACTGGGACTAGTGGGGACTAAATGCAAACAAGGCCATAACACTTCACATTCCATAAAATATGAGAAATTTTACCAGCTTAGTAAATACCGGCTTCTGAAGAAACAATATTATCAACTGAGTTTGTTACTGGACGTAAACTGGGTTTACACCCCAAAACTGTTGGTTTCGCTATTCCCTCGCTAATCAACGAGGCGACACTTGAATCCGACGCTTCGTTAAACGCATCGTCTAGCAACAGCCACATTGCAAGCGTTGCATCTGATCGCCTCACCTCCACTGGCCACAGCGAGGTCACGAGAATCAACTTCGAAAGTCCTACCACAAGGGTGGGGAACCCACGACTCGTATCAGTGTGCTTGAGGGACGTAAGCATTTGAAAGTTCAGTAGAAGCCGTAATATGGGCCAGGCCACCAATCTTCAGAGAATGACTGAACAGGTCACAACCCACACGATCTCGCACTTCGCAGTCGCCATTTACTTGGAACGTAATTAACTTCAGCCGCAGGAATTCATCACAGAACACCAACAAAAGAGAAAGATGTGTGTTGTTGAAAGGGAGGTAATTCCGTGCCGCTTGAAATCAACAGGAGATTCCGGCAATGTATCAAGCGAACACAAGGAAGCCATTCAATTAACGTCCTTGAACTGTGCTGTGTTACAATCTCTACACAAATAACCTCTCTAAATCACGAAATTTCGGGTTTCCGTGGCCGCGAAAGTTTAGACTGAAGTATACTGGGTTGTTAAACAGTATAATCTCAGAGGCGGGACTGCCGAAACGTCAGCTATAACCCACGGTATTACGTACATGTCATAACCGCAAAAAAACATAAATGTGAATCTTACTGAATCACTGCAAATACGAGCGGGTGCAACACCATCGCACTACAGTTCATTTCGTTCAAACAACATAAGAATTAATTTTGTAAAAATGTGCTAAAACAGTGACATGCGCCTAAAAATGAATTGATATTTTTTATAAATATTTCCTGTTATTATCCTGCGTTTTTACTGCACACTACGCAACGACAAGCACACAAGCAAAATGATACATATAATTATACGTATACTGATTCACTCTTCATTCTGTTTATTGATTTCACGTCGGCCGCATGCAAACCAGTTTTGCCGACCTTGCCCGCACCACATAAAGGGCTGAACGGGCCTGATCTAAATGGTGCAAAAAACACGAAACTTCTTGCATCACTGGCATGCCGTAAATGACAAGCCCCCAAGGACCGTCTTTACGCAATATTACTAGAAATCGCGAATTTCAATAGAGAAAAATTGTAATCACAAAACTCTGAATTGCAAGCAGTAAAATTTTTATGTAACTCAGAGGAAGCAAACGTCTCTCTCTCTCTCTCTCTCTCTCTCTCTCTCTCTATGAGTCACGTCCACTTTCATAGGACAAAACGACTGTAAATATCAAATAGTGAAGATCGATACACTGACACAGTAGACAGCCAGTCACTTTCTGGATGTTACTTTATAGAAGGGGTGCACAAATTTTTCAGAAACCCCGAAGCCACCCCACAATTCTACGCGTTAGAACAGTAACACAAAGGGCGTTCGATACTGAGTATACACAATTACTAAGATGCCACTGTAAAAAAAAAAAATTGCCACCATGACCTGGCACTTCGGATTTGTGCAATTCTGCTTCATCGGTCTAAGTGGAACTCAGCAAGTACTTCTGTTAAGTGTGGAGAGGGTATTTCTGGAATAACCTCACGCATATGGGAAATAAAATAACACAGTAGGGGAGAAACGGTATTTTGAAACTGGATGGCAATAATCCGATCGAAATACCAGAATCCTAGTTTTTATACATCACCATCCAATAGAGAAGGAACAGTATTTCTTCCATGAATTCAACCATCTCTATGGCCAACACCCACCGACACGCGCGAGTGTGATGATGAAATTTTGCGTCTCTTATCATGCAGGTCCAGGCGGCATTATTAAAAGCCTCGTGTTTCACTAACACACAATGAAAACGTCTAGACGGAAGACACCACAATAATTAATACGTCCCACTCAAACCCCAATTACTTCAATATCATAAACCTCTTCTATCTTTCCCAGCACACCGTTTGCGTCACTGCAATATACACGTACGCCGTCCTGAACACCAGAAATCCCGTGACGTCAAATGAAGAACGAACTAAGAATTGCAGTTTCGTATGCCGAGTATACCAACTAACATGCCCGGACTGCAATATGAAGTGTATCGGACAGACAGGTAGACCATTTCACGTAAGATTTCAGGAACACTTTCGCGATTATAAATAAGCGAACAAGTCTAAATTTGCCCAACACCTAGTCGACAATAAGCACTCCATCGGCCCCATAGAAAATATCATGGACGTAATACATACCACGAGTAAAGGTAAAATGTTGGACACAATGGAACAATTCCACATTTAAAAAGAAACAATAACCAGATATATGACAAATGTACAGTTAAACCAAATGTAATATTCGAGACACTAATTCTAGCAGACACCGACAGAGCGCACGTAACTCAGTACCAACCAGCTATTTCAGCACACACCTCAGTCACGAGGTCTGATCACACACAGACGCACACAAGCAACCGCCGTGCAAATTTAAATCGTAAGTACACACACATTCCCATAATTTATTTTATAACTAGATTACTACATTTAACTAAAGTCACCATTATTATTACAGAACCTCCGATACGTACATACAACGGGACATCCGTCAATATACAGTTACAATCATCCCATAAAACTGACGCAGAATTTGAATACATAAAACCTTCACAGTTTTAACTGTATCCATAATATCCAAAAGAGTGCTAATAACAGCCGGAAGACATATGTTATACAACTTAGAACTCAGTCTTCCACAGGACGTAAAAAGAAGAAACTTGTGACGAAAAACGCCATAAATTACGTTAGCGTGTGATACATAACTCAAAACGTGGCCTTTCGTATAACGGCAAGAAGAAGACACTTGCTAACAGATCTCTACAACTTAAAATACTACCAAGGAATGACGATATTAGCTGCGACCATAAACAACCCCATCTGACAAGAGCTTGTCATACTCGTAGGACATATGGAATATAGCATTTTAGACATTTTAACAAAGACACACTTACAGGAGTTTGATATATATATATATATAAAATACCTCGGCTAACAGAATAAACATGATCTTTAATATCAATATAATTTGTAAGCAGTATGGGATCCCATAGTGTGCGCACTCGCTGAATGTACCAGTACCGTGTTTTGTATTTGGCCTGATGATGGTTCAGTGAACCGTGACATGTCGTCGAGTTTTTAATATTGATTACCAATACATGTTGTGTTATTGACTGAATAAATTACTGTATTACATTTTCGTAATTTAAAGGCCAATGTATAAATTGGCAGAATATATACCATGAAACCATTAGAAGCTGTTACTACAAACTAAACTACCCAACTTGATCAAGACGCTAAGGGCGATCCACCAGCACTTAAGCGCCCTTAGCTCAGTCCATCCAAGAATACGGTTGTGTTCATCACATTTAACACCGTGAATACAAGGAGGGCTCATAACCAGAGGACCGGCGACCGGTGTGGGGTCACTGCCATATTACAATAGGATTAAAGTTTTGGTTGTATTCCAATTAATATGTTCGAAAGGAGCACGTCAAGAGCCCGCGGTCTGAACAGTTCTGTCTGCGGCACGATTTTCACCGGTTCACAAATTTTGAAAAACTGAACCAAACCAATGACATACATTCACTCACTACAGACGCAAACGGTTCCGGCTAATGCATGTACAGAAAAGGTCACCAGGCCTACTGCTCGGGTGTTTCTGACTTTTTAATCCCTCATTCGAGACATCCGTGTACCACGCCACTAAATATTTCAAAAAGAGGACGTAAGGCTTCCGGTGAAAGATGAACAACCCGAGATACATAATTCTTTAATCTTCCTGTGTGTTCCCAGGAAGGACGAGATGGGCGAGGCTTAAATAGTTCACACACGGTTTTGGTCCGGACTGTAAAGATAAGACCCCATTTGGGAGACCTAAGAAGTGATGGGAAAAATTTTGAGAAACAGGGCGTAAATCGTGAAGGGCATTCCAATGTCTCAAAATTGGAGCCTGTTGAGGGGCACTTGTGAACACGACAATGAACCCACGGCCCCCCCCCCCCCCCCCCACCACAAACAACCCACCACACCACCCAACAACAACTCTTACCACAACTATTCCATTTTTTTTTTTTTTTTTTTCT
>Ga0123357_10014068_pt1 | contig 10427 bp, 3 predicted proteins | sample TergutEmb28metaG_FD_89873 | JGI IMG/M metagenome (GOLD analysis project Ga0123357, IMG submission 89873) | Embiratermes neotenicus P4 segment gut microbial communities from Petit-Saut dam, French Guiana - Emb289 P4 | ecosystem: Host-associated > Arthropoda: Insects > Digestive system > Gut ...
GGGGGTGGGGTGGTGGGGGGGGGGGTGGGGAGGGTGGGGGGGGGGGAGGGTAGGGAGGGGGGTAGGCAGGTGGGCAGGCAGGCGGTCAGGCAGGCGGGCGGGCAGGCAGGCAGATGATAGATATTCCATTATTTAATTAGTTAGACACAAACTAGCTCTCTTCCATTACAGTCTCCAAGACACCAAATTAACATACTTTCCCTGGCACAGATTAAGGAATTTTCATCTATAAAAGTACTGCTACTTGTGTACGGAAATAAAATAAACTAGATTACTTCGCAGAGGTTTGTGTTAATCCTATCACGACCAAAACGAAGATATGTTAGTCATAAGTTTTCAAGGTGTATAGTTTCCTTAATTCCAGAAAATACAGTGACATGATGAAAGGTAACGAATGAAAAAGAGACTTCTAATAACAGGGAATATAGAAGCCCGCTCTGCATATCGTAGAAGTTTCAGTTTTGGTGGTGAATGTGTGAAAAGGTAATGGAGGAGCAGTACAGCTGAATCTCAATTGTTTTAATTGGAGTAAAAATATGGAACACAAAACATGAGATCTGCTTTCTTTTTTAATTTTACAAAGCGTAGAATTGTGGTTTCGCACCGACTTCGGTACGAAGCTACCATTTTACGGTGTATAAAATTCCAAATGAACGCAGATCTTATTTCCACCGCGGTGGAAACCTGCAATCGCGCTACCTAAAGTATGCTCATTTTTCCCATACTTTCTGGTAAAATCTTATGCTCATACGACGTCACTAAATAAATTCACGGTCTGAAATCCATCCAGAAACTGGTTTATGTGTTTGTTATTTTATCCACAGTAAACATCAGTTACTCTCCGCAACAAATTATAAAACAATGCTATTTGTAACGGAAAAGTTGTTTCTTATTGTGAAGTAAAAGGCTGAGATGGTTCCCAAGATTCCAAGTTGCCACTACATGCTTCTCATGTAGCCCTTCAGACTTAAATTTATTAGTAATCAATTTCATTTTTTGCATACATGTAAAATAACCACAGCCACCGGACGACAACCCAATTGCAGTTAATAATAATAATAATAATAATTAAAAATCAGTTTTTATATTTCATTTACTTAACTGTCGTGCATCAGTTTGAAAGTGGCATTATTTCTGCTAATTTGAAGGGATGATCACAATGTTGCACATGCAGATTAATAGGTGTAAATGACTGCAAAATAGAAAATTATGAAGTTCCGGTGACTTGTTCACAAGGTGGATATCCTAAAAGAATGTCACTTCGAAGACACTGAAAATTGTTACAAAGGTGGCAGACACTGCAAACTTACGTTATGTTCTGCATAAAAACAGAGTAACGTAAATGTAGTGGCTTAAACTGTAGTACTGTTTTTACACTCTTATTACTTTAAATACTACACACCCCTGAAATGTGAGAAGTTTGTTTTACTTTCGCGCTAAAGTGACTGCAGTAATACTGGAGAAAATCATGATCAGAGCTACGTAACAAGAGAGGCAATGTACTTACAAACCTAACGCTTAGCCGCGTCCGTGCAACAATTTTTTAGTGGAAAACAATGGGTATTACATATTCTGAGTTTGCGTCTGTAGCCTTAGTTATCCAGAATGCAATGGACATGGGCCATATTGCCATCTATGGCCTTTCCGATCCTGTAGTGCTTTCCACATTATCTCATAAAAATATGATTTTAGAAAAAAATTGTGTCTAAACATAAAACAAGTGTTGTGATTTTTTCTACGGTATTTGTCTGATATATTTTTCATTCTAAAAAAATAAGCGAGATATTATTAAAAATGTACAGTGGTCTTTATACAAAGTGCCTGTAATTCTTGCAAGATATTAATAAAACATGGCTTTTCTAGAAAGATTTTCGGAAATCATAAAAATCCGTCCAGTTGGAGCTGAGTTGTTCCATGCGGACGAAAAGACAGAGACAGGCGGACAGACACGACGAAGCTAATAGTCGCTTTTCGCATTTTTCAGAACGCACCTATTTACAGGGAATTGCCTTGCAATGTATAAAGATCTCACAGCGGTGCTGACGACCAGTCAAATCGTAAGAGGTTTTTCAAAGCGTTGAGTGTTTTGTTGTCACCGACGTTTCCGACGGGTCTACTGTCTCCACCTCCAGGTCAAATAGTCCACCATTCTTGCACTGCTTGAAACTGAGCGTGAAGACGGACAGTCCCTCCGAAACGTCGATAATTACGTGCCAGTCGACACGGCCTAACATTCCAGAAGACTTGAATATACAGCAGATTCCTCTTCGGGTGATCGGAATTTGAAAATTTTATGGACGCATAAAATTATTTAGTTGCTACTGGAAATGACAAAATCATAAGAGATTTTACTCGGAAAACCTGAAGGCGAGAGAGAATTGTGAGATCTAAGCGTAATTGAAATGCCATATTAAAAGTTATTATAAAAACAATTTGCCTGATTTAGAAAGGGACAAATGTGCCGGATATTGTATAAAGGGGAGTGAAATTTTGCTTCCGTGAAACAAACTTAAACTTTTTTTATAACCATAGTATCCTGTGTATTCTACATGCAATCAGAGAAGCAAAATAATGGAAAGTGGGGTATTTTAAAGTTCTGCGAATAAATTTAGTTTCTTGTGGTGTCGTCGATACCTGAAACACTTTGATTCACTTTACACACTTCCAGGGCTTTAATGTTTTAGAATTCTCTGAAAAGGAACGGTTTGGTTGTGTGTATGTAAATGAACACCAAGACTACGCTGCTTTTGTTTTCTTGAATAGCGTAGACAGCAGATAGTTTATTCGTATTTAGTGAACTGAACCAATCTAAAAAACACAGCCCTAGATGTTGGTATGCTATGTATGAAATTGACGTGCACCACTTTGTGCAGAACTGCATGGGCTTATGAGAGAATGCTTGCAATGCTTTGTTACAGACAGCAAGGTACCAAATATGCAATTTTGGCAGAGTGATGTTCTAGTGCATTCCTGGTTTCTCGATACTGAAAAATGGACAAGACATAAGAGGCAGGAAGGCGGAAGTCATATTGATGGCGTCCTAATCTCCAACTGGCAATGCAGCATATAACGTTCTCAGCGAATGATGAGAATATTTGGACCGGAGATTTGTGACGTAAGAAACGAATATGAAGAACTGAAATCAGGACCTTCAGAGTTCTTTTAATCTAAATCCGATAAGGACATAATATTATGGAAAATAAGGTGCCTGAAATACTAAATCATGTACAGGTGAAACGCGAAACATATAGGAAATATCAGTTAGAAAATTTTTAGGGACAGGTATGTAGTGTAAAACAAACGTGCTTTTCAGATGTGCTCTTTGAGATACCACATGCCTCAAGGTACAGGTCCGTTTACTGCTGACACAATCCTTTGGTGGACCAATAATATTCCATTTTTCTTTATATCATTGAGCATATTATCTATATCTGAGAAATAAGCTAATAAGCACAAAATTTTTAATTTTGATAGCCGTAATTGCTAAATATTCCTAAGGCGTAACATTTAAATCTAATTTATAATTAAAAATTCGGTGTTGAATAAATATTAGTTATCAAATTAAATTACTATTTAGTGTCTACGTTTGCATATTTATCTTAAGGAAGACGGTAATTTTATGTTATGTTACTCAGGAAGTATATCTTAATACTGTTTTGCATTTCTACATGTACTGCTGTTACCACATACATGTAGGGTGGTTTCAGATGTACCTACAAAGCAACAGAACATTTCCAGTACTATTGCACCCCACAGCCATACACTGCTGACAACATACTTCCATTTACTCTGCAACAACTCCGGTACTAACACTGTAGAACAGGAGAACATAGACCATACATCCGTGGATTTGGTTCCCGTAGCCCCGCGGTTTAGGCTTCGTGCTCTCTTATGGCCAATCTGGGGATTGTGCCGTAGGTTGGATCTCCATCAGATATTACAGTTGGTCTAAAGCTCTATCCAAGAGAGGAATTACCAAACAATGACGTAGCTGAACAATAAAAGTTCGGGTGTGCAAAAATACCGTACAGCCTTTAACATGCTTTCACACACACAAACACACACACACACACAAACCTAAAAATTTCTCAGAACTGAACATGTAACTTATGAACCAACTAATGCACCTTCACAAAATATGTCATGGCCATCATCGTACTATAAGCCACCTCTCATACTCAAAGTGCCCTGGCACTAAGAATATTGGCAGTTCAGCAGCACGGCACTTGAATTGACGAAGACCGAAGATTAATTACTCGAGCTAGGAAAGGTAAGTAAATATACTTTAAATGTTGCTGCTTTGGAGATGAATGTCAGTCGAAAAGTTCTGAAATAGATAGGGAACTATCTCAACGAATCAAGAATAAATAAATAAATAAATATAAATATATATATAGTGCCCAGGCCGAGCGGTAATTTGGGCGAGACTACTATAGCCGTTTGTTAGGCACCAATCTACAATTTCCAGGGGGATTAGAAGTAGGTGGTAGCGGTAGCTGAAGTCGAAGGCTTCTTTAGGCAACTAGGTAATTCGGGAACTCGAGGACTATATAGTTCAGTCAAAAGAATTTTGTAACTATTTTAACACTAGCTTCTATTGTATAAATATATGTACACAAGTTAAAATATTACTAACAAGTACACATGTTATAATCGAATTCTATTACCAGTTGTGTTAAGCAAATTAACCGTCACGCCACTGTATATAATCTCAGTGTGTTCGCAAATTTAGAAAAGTAATTTAGCTGCCAAAATCGACTCACATTAAACCAGTAATTTAGTAGTCTGCCAGTACGGCTAACTCCGGTCAACAGCCAGAACGTAATGTGGAGTATCTTCTCAACAACAGAGAATTCCCCTTGAGTAAAACTCTTCTTCCAAGTGGCACAGAAACGTCGGAAAACAGTTCCAAATACGTCGGCCGAAGTGTGCTCCAGTGAGTCTTGTGAGTCTTCAAATTTCCTAGGATTATACAGTGGCGCTGTGACAACGTCATGAATTTTTCCTGATGACTTAGCACCCTTACATCACTTATTTAGGTCGCGCGTTACCTTCCCAGGTAGCAACTGTTACACGCAACTAAGCAAACAATTATGAAGCAAGGTGCGCGTTATTTTCTTGTTAAAGTATTTCACAAATCTGGGTCTTGTTACAGGCAAATTCCTAAGTCATGAAGAAAACTAAACGGTTACACAATGTTGCACTACGTTACATATATACAGAGGGTGCCAAAAACGTATACACACGGTAAGAAAAGAAAAAACTGTATTAAAATTGTAATACTCAATTTATACCGATAACAAAAGTCGCGTTTGAGCGAACGTCCTACTACACTTTACTACCGTATTCAATTCAGCTTCGAAAAGTAATACATAGATAACATCTCTTAAAACGTGTATACATTTTTGGCACCTCCTTTGTATATATACAAATTCTTACCTCAACAAAATAATTAACAAATGCTTACGACTAGAAGAAAAGCACAAGTACACATGTACTGTGTGCAGATGGTTACTCTATGGGCCTAATTCGCATAGATATTACACAGTTTGTTGCCACGTCTAATGCAACTTGGAATGTCATAACAATGCAAGAATGACGATTGGTACGTCAGCTATTTTGTTAGCGGCAGACACTCATTTCTACAAAAGAGCGAACTTTAAAATGACGCATTACTTTACACGGTTTTCAGGAACAATACAGTAAATTGTGTGCTGTATACCTTATATAATGCCAAGTTTATCACATTTTAATTACTGCAGTTACAGTAGCATGTTTTGAGCTATTTATCGGGCCATACACATGATTTCGAAAATGCAGACTGTGACTAGGCTTAATACATAAAAATACTTGGTTAAAATCAACTGTAGTTATTGCTTTACTTCATATTAATTAATTATATGAGCTAATAGTTGAAACTCTATAAAAAGTATACACATATATAGGTTTACGTACATTAAGGAATAAAAGTAGTTATTTATAAAGGATGAAGCATACTTCATGAACCATTTCTTGCTACTGTTATGCATATTATGCCGGAACGATTAAGCAAAACATAATGAAAAAAAAATGCTATTTACCTAAGTTTAAATAAAACACATATGAACATTTTTAATATTCATAATAATAGGAACAACTGATAACAAACTCTACAAATTAAAAGGGATCTGAGAGCCTGATAGAGAATTAACAGTTACGGGATCTGCGAGTCACATGATCTGATTCACAATGTGTATTTTTGTATTTTAACAGACGTAATCTACACGTAATATTAAACTTACAGAATATTATCTGAATGTAATGTTACACGTTAATCTATACAATTAATAACTAACAAAGAAAAACATATATCTAGTTGAATTTACCTGACTATTTCTATTCTCTATACTTTTTTAAAGTTACCTAACAAAATCAACACATGCACATGTACTAAACATGTTTTATCACATATTATTAATTACCAACATGTTTAGATCGTTTTTGCGACCACTAGCAGGTTAGTTTTACAATTGTACTAAGAATACCATAAAGTGAGAAATTAATAATACATGACAAAACATGCTTTATACGTGTGCATTTGTTGGGTTTGTTGTTTAAAGCAACTTGGCAGTGCATTGTATTCTTAGTGCTCTTGTAAAGTTATCCTGATTATGATATCAAAAGCGATCGAAATGAGTTAGTAATTAATTATATGTGATGGAACATATGTTTTACATGTGCATTAGTTGGCCCTTCTACGCGAGTTTGAATATTCGCATAATGTACGGATATGGAAGTATGTACTATCTGTAGCTTTAACCCATGCACAGAGCGCGGTAATACCGCTTAGGTCCCAACATATTTCTCTGAACTTCAAATAGCGAAAGTGTTAAATATTGTATTTTACAAGACAAAAATATAATTACATATATATTTTATTTTTGAAAACGGTTTGAAATGTATAATTCTGAAATCTACAATAATAAGCAAAATTATCACATCCCAGCATAAAAATTTACTTCAAACTGTGCAGTTTGCGATAGCTGTTACAGTGACTTAAAGCCCCGCGCTTACAAGAGCAGTGAGAATTCTGACAGAAGATGTGCTGGCCAAGAAGGGATGCAGCTGGGATTCAAGTGCAATCGTGGGCATTTGGTTCACTTTATCACGTTGAGAAAGACTCTTGGGCACTGAAATCCTATTTAACTGTAGTACAACTCCAACTCTCTTGTTTCAAGCGACCAGAAATTCCAGTCAGTAAATTACAGCAGGCAAGAGTGTATGAAGCTCTACTTTGCTCCTCCTACACGCATTCGTGGTGAGATGTATACTGACACCGCAAATTGATTCAACTGTTAAGTTCAGGAATAAAAGGCAGTCAATTTTCTCGCCTTCTACAGCCCTCTATGTGGACTACTTTAGGCACAGAAATATCTCTGTTTTCAAGCTTTAAGAAAAAGTCAATTTTGTTATCGCTATTAACCCTTTAAAGACGAATGACAGACGGCTTTATTTAAAGACCTAGTCCGTACCGCGCTGTAAACACCTTTCATCTCGGTTATAAAAATCAAATCAGTTTATACTGTAAGTGGCACAAGTCGCTGTTTGTTCTCGGATAAATACAAAACACATAAATACAGTGTGGACAGAGCGTACAGTTGTTGAATGTTAAATTGTTGGTGCATCACGTAACCAGTAGGCTTTAAAAGGTTAATTTCAGTATTCGTGAATAAGTACATTCAAGTAAGGGGTGCATCTTTTTAGTAATGGCTAATAATATTTGTAACCGAAGGGACTGACCCTAAGCCTCAAATCTAAAAGTAGCAGTACTTCATAAAATTGTGTAGAGTGATGCTTTCCTCCCCACTTCATTTTATTCAAAAGATGACATTTACTCCTGTGGTAGAGACACTATGAATGTGGGGTAAGTCCATAGGAAAGCCTCTATTTTTACACGAAAAAAATAAAAAGGACTAAAATTGTGGAACAATATTTGTTTTCAAGAAGAACCAGAACTCAATAACTAGCGTGCAGGCTGTCCTGGATATTTTACACTATAACTTTTCGATCTTTGAGTTTGGTCTTCCTTTTAAGTTTTGCGGACAATATTGAAAACTACACATTTGCTAATTACAGATTTTCCTCGTGCAACTACTATATGATGACTACAAGCTTAAGGCTGTATATCTTGAATGTTTAGGTTTTGGAAAGACGTGTAGGTGGCCGAAGATGAAAGCCAATATAATTTCAATGCAACAAGCGAAGTCAGGACAGCCAGTCTCGAACATGAGACCGACTAACATAAATTCCTTGGTCGGGTGGCTTAGAGGCCACACAACGTGCACCATAGCACGTCGGGAGTTTGCGTTTCGCAACGTTTTGTTTGCAATTGGATAACAGATAATGCAGAACGTGACTTCGCACGAATTTTTCGTCTCATAGACAATAAAAGCGACGTTCCTCAGACCGATGACCCATTTACAAGTCAGAATCACACACAAAGATAAGGACGAAAGCGAAGTTGTCGCTGCGGTTTAGAAAAATGCCAAAACATGGGCTACATATGGTGCAATTCCCTGCATTTATAACCTCGGCTTTAGATAGAAGAGAATAACCACTTACACACTTCGATGATTTACTTCCTCTACACTCACTGGACATGACGCCGGGTGGCCCTGACTTCCTACACTGAAGTGTTGGTGATGTGAAAATTTCGACATCTGTCGAAAATAGAAAACCGGTCTTTCAGTCCGAAGCCTATCACTTTAATGTCTGACTTATGTCGGCTAATAAGGGCGTACTGAACATTTCACTAAATGGCGTTTAACTGAAAATAACTGTACATAACTAATGAAGCACAGGGAATTAATTCTTGCATGGATGTAGACATTTTCCAAATTTTGATAATACACGCCACTCTGCAACTACAGCAGACTTAGCTAGGAATACTTTTAGAATGTGTTTTGGGACAGAATAATATAGGGCTCAGTAGACGTGTTCTATAACCACAATATTATCTGAGTGTTTTAGGCTGCTAAATTTAATAAACTTATCAGTCGCCTGTCAAGAAATTAACCAGTATTTCCGCCAAGAAGGCTGACAAACTTACCAACATCCTGTGCCGTTGTCACGAAATCTGGGAACCTTAACTTCCTGGAAGCCTCAGGGTCCCTTCGGGCCTGCAACGGGACTGCTTTACCTTTTACCTTCCCTAAAGAAACAACAGCCCAGTTGTTGGTAACGTTGTCAGCCTTACGCACCGGTTGTTTAGGGAAGACTGAGTGAAAGTTAAATTAATCACATTAATGTTATGATGTTTAATAAACACGCCTTTTTTTTACCCGAAGTAATGTAAAAATATAGCGCTGGAGGAAACAATAGATTTTAAAATGAAATCATATATAATAATTAAAAATAACAAATCTGTTTAAAAAAAAGTGGTTAGAAATTTATTTGATAGGAAAATATATCTAGAATTAACTCGATGTCACGTGGTTTAAGGTATGAAGGAACTTAACAGTAACCATTCGTTCTATTTCGATCATCATATTTGTCGAACGAACACGCCAGGGCACGTGTTTTTCTCTTCTCTTTCTCTCCACTCACTCATTACAGTCCTCTGTTGACGCGTCTGTGTTTCCTCGCTGTAATTCCCCGCACACCCCGCCGCCCATGTTAGTTCAGCTACATGCATTAGTTGTGCCGTTAACTGATGCGAAAGGTCGACATGTATCTCTGGACAAATTTCTGATCTACATTGTTTGTTTATGACCAAAGTGTCCTTTGGTTTGATCACCCTGAATGCCTCACAGGGAGTACGAAACGTTATGCGTTGAAGAGTCTTTTGTGAAATTTTTACCTAATGAATAGAGTGGCTTCCGTTTCAGCACATTTTGAACATATTCAAGGATTGTCACCGCATTCGAGACAGACACATAATATATTCATCGTCATCAAGTGACCTGAATAAGCTGTTAATTAAATAGAGGTGATAACGTTTCCTGTTCAAAGGTTTCGTGATTTTCTAAAGTCGGTTCCTTGCTAAACGTTTAAAACAAAAGTTTTAAAATTTTATTTCCTCTGCGCCGCGGTGGAAAGGAAGTAAAATACACATAAAGAATGTGACAACAAAATGCATAAAATTATATTTATCGTTGCACCGTTCATTTTGCAGTTTAATTAAATAAACACCAACAAATACACATATATAGTCTTTAATAACCTAAAATTTACATTAAAACACTTAAAACGCTCCTACATGTTTCGATCATACGATCATCCTCAGGGAGCATACTTTGTTCCTTGCTAAAGTTACAGTTTAAAACACTCACTGAGTGTTTTAAACTGTAACTTTAGCAAGGAACAAAGTATGCTCCCTGAGGATGATCGTATGATCGAAACATGTAGGAGCGTTTTAAGTGTTTTAATGTAAATTTTAGATTATTAAA
>Ga0123357_10014069_pt1 | contig 10427 bp, 6 predicted proteins | sample TergutEmb28metaG_FD_89873 | JGI IMG/M metagenome (GOLD analysis project Ga0123357, IMG submission 89873) | Embiratermes neotenicus P4 segment gut microbial communities from Petit-Saut dam, French Guiana - Emb289 P4 | ecosystem: Host-associated > Arthropoda: Insects > Digestive system > Gut ...
TCTGATCTCGAGACATGACCATGTACTTAGTTTTATCAGCATTTACTTCCAGTCCAATCTCCCTAGTAGCCGCTACTAAAGCTTCTGCATTTTCCTTTAGTGTACGTATGCTTCCTCCCAGTAAAGATAGGCCTCTACAAACTATATTTTGAAAGTAAGTTTCTTTACTGTAAGGCACATAAAATTGTATAGACATGCACAACATCCACCATCAGCAGCATCAACTCTGCAGTTTTATGACCATATTATTCTCAGTATCTCCCTGTCAAAGCAATTGTTATTCCAAGCAACTTGAAATCCACTTCACAGAAATGAGAATGTTACAATGCATGTCATTTCCAGTTAGGAAAAATAGTTACTAGTGTTTTCCATGTCTAGGGCATTAAGGCATATGGGGGAATAGGTGTAAATCTCTACTCAAGGTGAGTTGTTAGCTTCACGCCCCGGCCGCTTTACCCCTGAGAAAGAACCCTGGTATCAACTGAATAGGAAGCTGGGTGGTCCCCAGAGCCAGTCTGGACTTTTTGGAGATGAGAAAAACAATAGTTACTAAAGAAAACACATCTGTCAGAAAGCTGTACATATTTTTCTCTCACTAATGTTAAAACTGCTTGAAAGTATCATGGATACCAGACATGAGGCACTGACTGTATCCCAGATTTAAAATGTCTAATCGGTACAAAGTACTTCTTATTGCTATTTCATGAGAACATTAAGTTTCTTAATTTTACTGGTTTGTCAGTACTGTTTAAAACAATTGTCCTACCTGTTGACCATTTGTAAAATAGAAAAACTTCTTTGTACTGTACTGTGGGTTGGTTTGAGTGAAACCTTAGGTCCAGTAGAGGAGGTGGGGTTCTGGGAGATGTTTTGTCATATATTTACTTTTCCTGTTTCTAGCTTTAATCCAGTAAAATTGGTACATCTATAAATAAACTGTGTTATAAATAACCAACAGTAACTGTGGGCCAGTAAGAAATATTTCATGTAAATGAGACAGAAAATTTTGTTACTGGGCTAGATCACACAGTATGAAGCTGGACACCCAACATAACAAAAATACAAATTTGGATTTTCATGAAGAGTTTTTTTTTTCTCAAGAGGCCTAACTGAGTGGCAGCTCCATGCACATTAATGGACAGAGATCCAGTTACTGAAACACTGTGTTGAAGAACCCAAGACTGTGGACAGTGTCCAAAATAATAGACACATTTGTTCTGATTCAGTAGTGTCAGAAACATGTACATCTGTCCACTATGGGTTCAAAGCATCACATCTGGCTTGAATTGCACTAAGAACTTCCAGTATTAAATTTAATCAAATTAACATGGAACAAAGATACTCATGGTGCAAGCATGAAACAGCTCTGAAGTGGTAGTCCAGAATGTTCAAGATAAATTACAACAAATTATCACCATTAAATTTAGTAAGGGCAACCAAAATGAAGTCTTGCAAAAACTTTTTCCACACATGCAGATGCATAGTGGCAATAGGTACGTTTAAAAATTTAAGACTTGGAAAATATTTTTAAACAACTGGAACAAAGAACTTTTCATACATCACTACTCTTTACATTCTACAAACACACACATTCTAGCCAATAGTTACACCCATACACAGTCACCATAACATTTCTTTACTATCAAAAAACTTACCTATAATTACATTCTCTCTTTAATGTTGGCAACATTTTCTCAACAATTTGATGATACAGCTTCTGCAAGCGAACTTGTTTTCTTATTGTCTCAAGGTAGTCTGTTCTTTCATTTTCAAATTCACTCTGAAGATCCGAGATTTCTCTTTCTAGTGCCCGAACCTTTCAAGAAGGAACAAAAATAAAAGGAAATGTGGATGAACTAATTTAAAATCTCAATCATTTTAAATGGTAAAAGAGACAGTGCACTCTCATATGATCCAAACTACACATTTAACAATTTCATTTTCTGTGTTAGGTGTATGTTCGAGTAGGTGCATGTTTGGAATAACTTTGATAAAAATAATGAAATTCCATTCAGATTATTGCCACCAGACACTGAGACCTTATTAGAGAACATTTTTTAAAATAAATATTGGTGAAAATATACATGAATAAAATTTTATTTTGATGTACTGGTACAAGTACCATGGAAATGGTATAATTTTTAATATTCTGGTCTCTGTAGGGGAAATGTACTTATGAACAGAACATAAGAGAAAATTTAGTTTCAGTTACTGTGGCTTGTAATGCTCAATTGAACTGAAGGTACCTATAATTAGTTCCACAAACCATTATGTATCTTACTGGCTGTATAAGATCATCAACAATACATGAATATGAACACCTATTAACGTATTCTAAATTACTGTGATTTATAAATGCAACTGGACAAAATTCATCTTGAGAATTAATGATGCAGATATTCCAAAGTTACTGTACAAATACACCCTGACAAGCAGAAGAAATGTAGTTAAGCACTGTAAAAGACTAACGGACGAACACCCATAAAGATGTACGAAGCTTTGATGCCTTCTACCCTGTTGCTACTGATGATAATGATTATTTCCTTCTCCATATTTTTCTTAATAAACACTTTTTGTCTCCATCATACTGCAAGGAACATGTTTTGTTGTTGTTGTTGTTATTTTTGTTGTTGTTGTCATCATTGTTGTGTTTACAAGTGGAAGCACAATGTTACAAAAAATTATCCCACCTGAAGTATAATACTTCAAAGCCAATGTATGATGCTATCACTTCCTTCACCACAGTTTCCTAAAAAGGAAAAGTGCTTCCCATCCACGTCATGAAGGCATGTAGGGGGAGCAGAGGTATAGCTCCACTCATTCTTAACCTCAGCTCTATATGGAGATGAGTAGTCAACTTCACATCCAGGCTGCTTTACTCTAAGAAAATAACCCATTACCCTTTGAATAGGAGGTTGAGAGGGCCCCAGTGCCAGTCTGGACATTTTGGGGAAGAAAGAAATCTCTTGCACCTACTACAATTCAAACACTGGGCCGTCCAGCCTGTAGACTGGAGACTATACCGAATACACTACCCTGGGTCTTCACAGTCCTCTAATGCCACCAGAAACAGTGAAAGTACCCCCTTGAACTGTGGTGTTGTATGCTGTCATTACTACTTCCTGAAAGTACGGTTTACTTTGTAAGATACAAAATTCCCAAGGTTGTGGCTGTGCAAATCACTGAAGCTGTGTAGTCTCATATGAAAGTAATGATATTTCAGAAATACCTGCTACCTCCATTGCCAAGGTGCCTAACAATGGGGGCAAAAGTTTTCTCTGTGATATCAGTTAACGTTCAGGACACACCATAAGGAAAGAGGGCAAAGAGGAAGAAAATGAAGCCAGGGTTATACGATCAGTATCACATTCGTTAATAACTTACACATTTCAAATTATTAGTCTGCAACTGTATCATCTATTGGACTTCAGGGCACCACTTGTCAGAAATCAGTAGTTTTGGTTCACTTAATCATTCCAGATACTCATACTTTAATATGTGACACCTCAATAGGTTGAATCCCTTTTCTCTGAACTTAAAAACAGACTGAATTCAATAGTAGACTAAATAGATTTTCCATAAACTGTCTGATTGATTAAAAAAAGATGCTCCTTTTGAGGTTCTTTTACTTAGGTGAAAGCCGAAATATTTGGAGTAGTATCAGTCTATTACTGCAAAGTCAACATTTTTTGCATTGTCAAAGGCAAACAACAGGCTGGAAAGAGATTTCTCCAAACATTAGAATGAAACAAACACAGAAACTGAAAGGCTTAAACAGAGAATACTTTACCCATTAAAATACTTTATTTTACCTTCATCTTGGTTTTTCTGAGGGCATCAGTCTTAAGGCTCAGTTCTTGCTGGATATCATCATAAACCTGTAGAAACACACCATCGTCATCTTCTACCTTTGACAGAACCTTAGCTAGGGCCTGGAGACGACGTTCAACTGCCTTCTGCTTCCTCACCCGTTTTTCCTTCAATTCACGGTCATTGGCACGCTCTCCCCCTACCATGCTCTTCTGCACCTTCTGTAACCTATTGCAACAATGTTAACCACTGTTAGTGTTCGGTATTATTCACTATTTGGACTTTTTCCATCGTCCTATGTTTGAGATAAAAGAAGAAGAAAAAGAAGTATTTAATGCTAAGGAAATTTGAGGAATTTCATTCACCTTCTAGCATTCCAATAAAATTCCACAATTGATAGGGAATTCCCTGGATTTAGACTGTGCAATTTTGGAGGTGATCTTGATTCAACTTACTTTCTTTGCAAAAGACATACACTGGGGATCTATAAATCTACAAATTTATAAATGAACCACTAAACAGTCATGGCTGGTGATAATTTTAAAAAATTGCCATTGCATCTCCTCTTGGAAAATCGAGAAAACTGCAATTAGAACACTACGTTTTGGGAACAAGATGGGTCACAATCTTCAGGCAAAACAGTATAGGAAAGACCCAGGGGTTCAGAATATATTTGCCTAACAGACAAAAATGAGTAGGTCTGATATGCAGTCTAAAGAGTATCCTGAAGACAAAAGACAACATGGTATCTATTCAAAAACACTTTAATCTTCAAGATTAAATTTGTTATGCACGAATGTATTATATTTGATAAACATGCACCATTGTGAAATTAATATCACTGTTGTGTACTCATACGATGTGCTGAGGCAGATTATACGTTGTTTGTAAGTGTATAAATTATAATTTCTGATTTGGTCTTGCCCTGTTTCACAGTGTTATCAAAGTGATCAAAGATATCCCAGAACTTGAACTCATTTTAGACTTTATTCATTGCAAATTCCATATATGAATAAATGATGTTGATGATTTGGCAGTTTCTACCAAATTAACTTTCTGGAAATTGTATAGTTTGTCAAACTTATACATAAATGTGACACTTCTGAGAATGATGCTTCTTTCCTGTGGGTATGCATTACAATGTTCTGTATTTGTTTCTGAACTTCTTATATTACTTTTCTTTTGCCATGCTCAGAAACCTCTAAATGATGTTTTACAAAATTTTTACATGCTTCTCAGTTTATAAATTTTTTTAAGCAGCGAGCAAGCAGAAGTGATTGAGTGAGTGAGTAAATGAGTGTGTGAATGAACAAGTGTGTGAGTGAATGGGTGAGTGAGTGAGTGAGCAAGCGAGCAAGATTTAATGGCATTGAGTGTGAGTGAGAATAACGGAGTGACTGAGTGACTGACCATCTGACTGAATGGCTGGCTGATTTCCTGACTGAAAGGTGGTTCAGTTGGATAAGTGGTTAATTGTACCAGTAAGCACATCACTTTGATGAATCTGTACTTGATTTCAAATATACAGACCAAAAATCAGTGATTTTCATTATGGTAGGCATTTGTCTGTGTGCATATGAGGGAGTGGAAAAATAGCCCACTCAATCTTGGCCTTAGCACTGGATGGGGGTGAATGGTCAACTTCATGCCCCTGCTTCTTTACTCTTAGGGGGAACCCCAGGCTGGAGGGCCGCAGAGCCAAATTGGACATGTTGTAGGAGCGGAAATCAAAAGAAGATTTCTTGGGTGTCTAGTCCGTAGTCTAGTAACCACAATGACTCAACTATTCCTTCTCCTCATATTGTGTCACAATAAAGACTACTACAAATTATGTGTGTTACTGAAAATACACAAATACATGAAAATATAAACAGAATAACGACCAGCCTCGTTGTCTAGTGGTCAGAGTCTCTGACTACTAATCATGAGGTCCCGGGTTCAATTCACGGCTCTACCGTGGGAATTTTCCCTGAAGGGGAGGATTCCCACGGTGACCATGGTCTGGGTAGTTTCGTAGAATGTAGGTTTAAGGGCCCTCCTGGCACTACATCCTCCTCTGTCACCACTCACATCATCGGGACCACATAACTGTGCCTCATGGGCGTCCCAACCTCAGAAGTCGGTTACACTCCTGCCATGCCCAGGAGGGAGGACCATGAAGTCCATAAGGACATGTGGTGGCATTGGACCCCAAAAAAAATAAATAAATAAACAGAATAATGCCATAATTTATATTTACTGATGGATGGAACGTACCTCAGCAGCACTTCCTGTTGTGATGGACTGATGGCTGGATTCTCACTGAAATTGGAGTAAAATGTGACTTCTTCAGACTTTGCTAGAAATTTCTTTCTGTTACTAAACTTAGAGAAAGCAACTTTAACATTCTGATAAACGTGACTTTAACTATAAAATCATAAGAGATATAAGTACTGTACAACAAGAGATTATGTGCAGAAAAAAAAATTATTTTCCAGCACTAATCAAATGTATAAATATCGTCAGTTTTTGTGTGACTATGTCATATTACAACTGTAAACTATATAAACTAATTATACAGTTTAGACTTCTACATGAATATAACTACTTTCATATATTGTAACAGGATAGCCACTCATTTAATTTCATAATACTGAATGCTCAAATTTTAGAGGCATGAGGGCTACTAAACTCTGGCAAAAAAATTAAAATCTTCAATGACATTGCACCTAATCTGACCATTAGATATGATCCTCAGCCAGTTCAGTCCAGTTTATATCCTTGTAACTTATCTCAGCTGTATGCAAGTTAGACTTCTTTGCAATAAGGCAAAGGATAAGCTTTAACCCCAGGGAAAACACCCCCATTACCCACTGGATAAGAGAGTGAGTAGGCACCAGAGTCAGTCTGGGTGCAGTAGAGAGTAGTAAATTCTTTGCCTCTGTTGGTAATCAAACCCTGATTACTTGATCACCAAACCTGTGTATTAGTTACTATGCTGACTGTACTGAACATTTAAATCTAACACATACCAGAACTAAAATCCTGTTAAACTCTGTCAGAACTCAAAATTTAATAAAATTATTGTATTCTTCACAGTGTAAGTAAAATATAAAATTATGGTAACATTTTACAAGCATTCTGTACATATCAGATGAATAAAATTATAGTCCTTCAAGCAAATAAGGCAACAAACCTCTTCTGGTCATAAAATTAGAATGAGACACAAAATGTTAAACTTTTGTTTTGCTTTCAGTCTTCTCAGTGGCTAATTGCTCCACAAAATTCTGTCAAGGTTTTTGCATACTGAATCTAATCAAACCAAGATAACTTTTACATTATACACAGAAACAAGTCTGAAGTAAATATTATTTATTATATTACTGTAACCAAGTCACTCACATACAAGACAATTATACAGTCTTACGGACCTTTTCTGGACAATAGCAAACCTGTTAAGTGTACAGCAGTTCTGTACTCATGTACTGCCAGTGAAATGTAACATATGAATATCCATTAAATTAACCTGTCACAATCTGAGGTATATCTGCAAAGGTAGTTTCTATACTTACCCCTTCAGGGCTTCATTTACAATAAGTTCTGATGGAGTTTTGGCTCCAACATTAGGAGATTTGTCACTCTTGTTAGTGGTTGCCTGTAATTAATAACATGAGTATTAGACCTAAATTAACAGTAAATTCATAACTGTGAAATTTCAATTGCAAATCAGGAAAAGCAATACTAAATGTAATCCAGCAGGTCAGAATGTTGCATAAATTTGTAACTGCTTAACTTTTCTTCTTCTCTTTCTTTGAATTTAATATCACCAGAACAGTATGGTAGAAAGGCAAAAAACGTGAGTAATCTGTCTCAAGGTATCATCTGTTACAGGTTTCAAATAGACTGGACATTGCTGAATGTATTAATTCCTGTTATATATTAACTGCTTAAGTACTTATTGTACCTGTTTGTTTATTCTTTCCAGTTGTTCTTCATACTGTTGTTTCAGCTTCTCCATATCTAACTGAAGCTTTGTCTTGTGGTCTTGTTCTGCCCGGTATTGCTCTCGCATTTTCTTCATTTCATTCTCATACTCCTGTCGAACTTTCTCACGCTCCTCTGCCAAAGCCTTCTCATCAGTCACTAGTACTGCAGTGGAAACACAATGTTTACATCAATTTAGACAGCTGCAGTTTGCAACCCCAACTTACAACTTCCAGTTGAATCTTGCCTCAAAAACGTTATATGTATCAAAGTATGTACACTTTCCACACCACCTCAAAAATTGGCTAGAAAAACATCAAAAGTTTAGGAAGATTTGTGTACTTGCAGTCACAAGGAAATTGGAAGTATTGTGTGTATTTCATAGCAGGCTGCTTAATGCATGACAAAATATAGTACAGTACCACACTGCTCATAAAAGGCACTGAGTTCATATAGTGTACATATTTCATGCTAAACAGAAAAGTGTAACCATAGTCAGTTATGTCACCAATAATTCTCACCTTCAGTGTGAAAGAATAATGAAGAACATCTGTGATGTCTGTCCTATGAAATGTGACAAATAAGGGACAAAATAAGTTAAGACTGAATTCCTAAATAGAACAAAAACTTGAAAACAACTTATTGTTGTATGGAGAACATACCACGCATTTTAACATGTTATGATTAATTTTAACCCTAATTTTAATAGTAACTACAACTTGAACATATTACACTTACAAGAATTAGTGACAGGAAGTAGATATTACACCTGAAGATGGTACAACTGTACCAAGACATGTAGTGAGTATGAATAAGTAACTGATTTTTACAGCACATTGTTTAATGCAAATGAAGCATTTAGTAATAAATTTACACAAACACAAGATAACCCTATAACATAATATTCCTGATATCCCATTGGCAACCATAAATTTTGCTAATATTCTGAGGATTGTACAATACAAACCAGCATTATACAGAACTTAAAAGTTGACCATTCACAACTACCAACATATCTGGCGAAATTGATAATATTTCGATGTGTGTGACATTATAAAAGAAGCTCTGTCATGTCTGGTATACATATTCATACCAGTATTTCCCGTAAGGTTGTTTGTCTCAAGCATCTGTCGCAGTTTCTTGATCTCCTCCTGGTATTCTCTAAGCATTGTATCTTTTGGATCCTCATTAATTCTTGGCTTGTTCTGAATATTCTTTGCACGATTGGCGTAGCGTAATGTACTTAAAGTTTCATCGTAATTGTTGTCAGCAGGGGACAGGCATGCAATCATGAGGGTTTTTGTGTTGCCTCCCAGCGAGTCCTGTCAGAGCAAAATATTTGTGAATGTTTAGTTTTTTTAACAGGAACACTGCGTATATCTCATTCTTTTGGAATTTACTTTTCTGGCTTATCAATCGAATATGGAGATGGAAGTTGTGATGAAAATGATTTGTGTGTGTTGTGCCATAAGTGACAAATAACTTAAGTTCATGACTGCCCCTCATCAGTTCACAACAGTAGTATTCTAGAATCTGTAGCTTCAGCTATATAGAATAGTGTGACAGTGTCAAGAAGGATGGGTAACTGTAAAATCGACAGTAAAATCCAGTCAAAGGAATACGAGTAGAATTTACACTCCAACTTTAGTTGCATTATTTTTTACTTTAAATCTCTGAATATTTTTATATTTACTTATTTCAGATAAAACTCAGCTGCTTAGACAGCTATTGAACAGCACACATACGAATATGTTGTGCACAGTCATAATTTTTTCTTCACATAAACACTCCTTAGTACAGACACCACACTCCATAAATGAACAGATTATTGTCCCTTCTATTTTCTAAACACACACACACATCTTTAAAAAAACTTATCTAAAGCTTACGCGCATGTGTGTGTGTGTCTTGTATAGTTTCTTTAATAAGTTTTTAATTATTTCAAAATTTATTTTTAGCTTGCAGTAAAACATTGTGTCAGTACAGAGACAATCAAACTTTTCTTCATACCATAACTATGTTAAGAACTACATGTAGTATTTTTCTTCTATGTCAATGCTGTCTTTCATTATCTACAGGCTGAGAGTAATAAATCAAAGTGAGACTGAAGTTCAAATCCTGTACTTTTAACTGCATATTTTTGGAAAAATATTTTAACATTGCATGGAGTCCCACGTCTACCCTCAGACCATGCTTAAAAAATAAGTCAACCAAGAATTATAACAACCTTTGCCCAACCAGTGTACTCATAGCATTCCCACCGAAAATGAATCCTGGTTTGCCTGATGTATTGAAAACAATGAAACATATTTTCTTACCTGTAAAAGCCTTGTCAATTTGGAGTCCCTGTACGGAATGTGTTTGGACTTTCCATCCACCAGAGCTGATATTACATTTCCTAACGCAGACAATGATAGGTTTATCTTTGTTGCTTCCTTTAGCCTCTCACCAGTTGCACCTGAATAAAGAAAAAATATCTCACTTTTTGTTTCTTTGTGGAAAAAATATTACAATGTCATTTGCAGCTCCAGCTATATAGCAATGACTGGTAGAATGAACTGAAAAGAATTCTGAAGGATGAAGTTCCAGGCCAACTGTTACTGTCTCAGCATTTTCTTCTAGGTAATGAGAAAAAAACTAAAAAAAAAAAAAAA
>Ga0123357_10014071_pt1 | contig 10426 bp, 7 predicted proteins | sample TergutEmb28metaG_FD_89873 | JGI IMG/M metagenome (GOLD analysis project Ga0123357, IMG submission 89873) | Embiratermes neotenicus P4 segment gut microbial communities from Petit-Saut dam, French Guiana - Emb289 P4 | ecosystem: Host-associated > Arthropoda: Insects > Digestive system > Gut ...
CATCCATTCGCACGATTTTGACGGAACATTTGGAAATGAAAAAGGTTTGCGCCAAGATTGTACCGAAACTGCTCACTCCTGAGCAAAAGTTGCGACGGAAAAAGTGTTGCGTTGACTGGAAAACCTGAGAGGAAGGCGATGAATTCTTGGAAAGGGTCATCACAGGCGACGAATCTTGGATCTACGAGTATGACATCGAGCTGAAGTCACAGAGCAGAGAGTGGAAACAGAAAGATTCGCCGAGACCAAAACAATCACGGAAAAGCAAATCAAAAATCAAAGTCATGTTAATGGTTTTTTTTGACTGCTATGGAATTGTGCACCACGAATTCGCACCTGAGGGTAAAACTGTCAATGCAGCTTTCTACGTGGAGGTTTTGAAGCGTCTGAGAGATCACGTGTGACCGGAATTGTGGGAGGGGAAGCAATGGATTCTCCACCACGACAGTGTGTTGTATACAGCTGTATACAGTCCTGGGCCTGGTCGGGAGCGTATCTTGGATGTTACTCTCGACGGGAACGAAGTTCGATACTCAGTCGAGGCACAGAGGTGGAAGTCCCTTACTTTAGTAACAGCTCAGAAGCTGGCTTCATAAGGGTTTATTGTGTACCAGCGAACAAATTACAGCAAAGAGAGAGAGACTCTGGAGCACAGCGTTGTACCCCTAGCTGGTGCGTGACGACTGCTCTGCTCGGTGTCTAGTGATGAAGTGTTCCTCAGCTCTCTTACAGTTTTCTTGAAGCCTCCCAAGTTACGGAAAGTTTTAGGGTTAATTGCTGTCCAGAGTCCTCATTTACTGGACATTGTGCCGCGTGTGAGCATGCCTCATCACAGTATCCAGTCACAAGGCGTACTTTGCCACGGGCACAGTCCAAATTATGTGAGTCAGTTATTACACATACATGCCACCCTTGGCTTAAAGTAAGCAGTAATATTGTAAGAAATAATATATAGCAATCATGTAACAATACCTATACCAAGCAATTAATTCTCTCCACATAAAAAAAACAATCTTATAACCACTATACAACAAGTGCCCCCGCGCACTCTGCATTAATCGTGCATGAGTTTTTGGTGCGCAATTCCATCACCGTGCTCGAACATCCTCCTTACTCGCCGGATTTGGCCCCCCTGCAATTTTTTCTTGTTCCCCAAATGCAGATTGGTGCTGCAGGGGCGGCATTTGGGGGATGTGATGATGATTAAAAGTTAAATGACATCGCTGCTGAAGGGCTTAAGAGAAGAGGCATTCCAAGGGTGCTTCCAGCAATGGAAACGGAGGTGGGACAAGTGTATTGTGTCTAATGGGGAGTATTTTGAAGGGGACCGCATTGATATATCCTAAAATTTGTAAAATAACATTTTTATAAACATACTGCACGAACTTTTTGGACAGACCACATATAGTGCACAGAATGAAGGATAATATTAAAAAGAATGTCATACTGTCAGATGGATTCAAAAAGTCCAGTATGATGTCTAGTGGAGGACTTTTTTGAATGCAGCAATGATACATGTCTTGAAGCTTTCATAGCAACAAAAGACAATAAAATCTCAGGCTGACAACTCAAGAATGTTTTACTGAACACAGTAATGAAGTTTTGGGTTATTAAAAGCAGAGAAATTGTTAATTAGCTTTGAAGCTAAACTATCAGCTGGAAACAGCTGAAAGATTTTATTTACAGAACATTATGAGTTAAAAAAGCATTACAGAAAAAAGAACCTCTTATGTTTTACACCTTTGAAGATACACTTCAAGTTCATATTCCCCACCAATGGTAATTTTGTTCATTTATATCTGCATTAACATGCAAGTGGGCATTTCAGCTCTCAACAGTGTGTTGGCAGTTGCTGGCACTGCCTGCTTGAACTTCCGAACACTGCAAACAGTTGTATCACCTGCACTTAAGCTTGAACACTGGCCGTTTTTATGGGTGCAAATTAATTTGATGAAGAATTTGTCGAGCACGTTTGGCTCCAACAACATAAGTAAGGCAGCAGTACCAAACCAATTGCATGTCTAATTCACAGCGCTATGCAAACTTGCTTTACGAAGATTCATTTCTGCTGGAACATTCTGCTGTGCCACTGGGTGTGTAGTTTCCAACATTTCAAAGGGCCACTGGTCTTCATCTTCAGGGTTAAGCAGCCAAGAAAAGCAGCTGCAGCAGGCAGAAAGGGTGTATTATATATGTGCTGGTGATGGGGAAAGTGAAAGGAAGGCATAAGAGGCAAGCCACAAGGGATGATAGTGACATGCATTGCATGGGGTGCAGGCATATTGGCAGGGGTGGGTTACAGTTACAGTATGCAGTAGTGTGAGAAGGTTGGAGATGAATTATCAGTGACATGAACACGGGAGTGTGTCTCATTGATAGGGGTGCAAAGGAATATGGAACCTAGTGGAAATATTCTGTTTGGGGTGGGTAAGTGAATAATTAAATGCAAGGTAAATATAAAATAAAATAAAAGTAATGTTGATATGAGAAGATATGTACTAGGCCTTAAGAGGACCATACCTGGTTGAAAATAAGGCAAATAAGATGAGATAATTTGCTATGAGGTGTTCACATAGGTGACGGGGTTTGGGATAAATAAAATCAAGATAAAGGGGTGAGGTAAAGTGAAGGTGCCTGGGTTTCACTTGCACTGTGAGATGTGCACCTAGACAATACCAGGATACCCAAAATTGTAGTGTAGTTGTGGCTGGTTAAGAATTGTAATACCAGCTGGAAAGAAGAGAAAATGGATGTGGGCACTGAAAGGGCAGCAGGCATCTTAATCGTCCTGGGGAGGCCTTGTCTGCTGTCTCATGGACTGAATGAAAGGGTTCCATGACCTGCTTAAGATCAGACCATTGTCCCTCTTCATGTTGTTTGGTTGTAGCTCAAACTCAGTTGCCTGCTTAATGACCTGGTCCACATAGTGTGGCTTGGGGAAGATTTGGGTGTCAAGGAGTTAGATGTGATGGTCACAGCTGGACCTGTGCTCTGGCACAGCTGACTTGCAGTTGTCCAAGCTGGATGTGCGGCATCGTGCTTTCTGATATACTGGCAGAACATGGAGCTCCAGCTAGTTTCATGTCCTTCATGGAATCTGGAGCATAGAATCTTGTAACCCATGCCATAATAATACCATGGCATGGCACATTATGAATCCTAACATATCTTTTAAAATTGCTGTAACATATTTACTTCCAATAAAGCACATTGTGCAAGACGTATATTTCATCAGTCAATTCTAAACTCAAAACTGCTTGCCCACTGATCTGCCAGACCCATTCAGTGTAATCATGCCCTACGCACAATCACTGTCCTTGCACATTATTATGAGCAGTCAAATTTTATCAGTTGTTTCTGATGGAACAAGCATACTTTCCAAGGTAGACCTTGCAACGCTTTGTTAACACAAATCTTGTTCGAAAATAGTTGTATTAATTATAAAATAGTGTTTTTGCAGTACCTTTACTAACTGTGTACATTCTTACAGGCTGAATATGTTGCAAGTGGTGGTTATGGCGGAGCTATGATCTGGTCCCTCAATCTGGATGACTTCAAGAGTGAATGTTCCAATACAGGACAAAACTGGTTTCCTCTTACTACAAAAGTTAAGAATGTTCTAGAAGATGACCAGTTGTGACAGATGGAGTTGGGCTTGACCATGGCCCTAGGTATCTGATGATCTTCCCCATACATCTTACAAAACTGTCAAAATAAGCCAAACCCCAATGGATACCTAGTCATGTGTATTTAAGGGCAGATTATAAATATAATATATATGCTAATTTGGTACCTAAGCATCTGTTTGGATTTTTACTGTGCAGATTTCAGGCAATTTTAAGAGCTTGCAAGTCATGCCATGAAGGATAACCTATAGCAAGAAATGCTATATTGTTTATAAATAATAACTGATAACCATACAGCCAAGTGCCATATGTACAGTAAAACCCACATTCCAGCTGTAGTACCACATATCACTGTGTATTTATTACTGTACATTCGGCAGTAATCAAACCCACAAATACACTTTATTGGAGAGCACCCCTTTCTCCTGCATGTTGCAATACTATATTCTGTTGTCTTTAACAAAGGATCATACATTGAATGCTGGCTTTATGAAATGCCCCTTTTTAACATACTATGGAGGTATGAAATGAGTGTAATCATGATTACCGTTTTGTACTGAGAGAATGCCAAGTTCATCTTGTCAGTTTTTATATTTCACAAGGTTCTTTTTCATTTTGGCTTTCATTTCCGCTGTCAGGTCTTCAAAAATTTTTGTGGCTCAGATTCTAGATTTTTCACAAAATGAAGTATGCCTCTTGAGTTGTGCAGTGAAGACATAATGACTTGTCTCAGGTCAGATATTTATAGCTGGTGCTTTTAATCAAATCTTGTTTAAATGGCCCATGATTCAGAGAAGTGACTTTATACACTTTGGATCTCTTCACATTATTGCAGAACTGGCACTTACATTTTTAAGTGTGCACAGCATTGTTTAACCTTCAATTTCTGCATAGAATAACATTTACCCATAAGCAACATATGAATTCCATATAGTGAACGTAATACTTGCCATTTTCTTTTGCAAACTGTAATTCAGAAGACACACACACATTAACAACCCATATGAGTATGATTGAAAAGGCTGTCATATGTAGATGTTTTGAGTGTTAATGTCCTTTAATTAATAGTATAAACCATGATTCATTGTATTAATTGTTGTATGAATTAATTTCTTGAAATACTGTGCCTGCCCCATTATGTGTTTGGACACTGCAGAATTCTTTTAAGAATGTGCTGTATGTTAATGGTGCATGATATGTAAGGTACCCAGAATATCCATTCCAGCTTTCAGTGTCTTATGTATGGAATTCATTAAGTTTATTATTTTTAATGTAAATACCACACAGAGAGAGCTTAAGTAATCACATGATACAGTGAATTTTGTTTAGAAACAGTATATGGAATGGAAAGCTTCTTCACTGATGAGATAAACCCATTACATTATTGCATTACCTCCCTGTTGGAGGCTTGCAGCAGGAAGGAAGGGGTGGCTATAGCATGCCAATGCCTGAACACTGAGGGATCTGTTAGGTTGGCAGAACACAGCGCAATAACAATACCAAGCAGAAACATAAGGAAAGTAATGTAAAATGTAAAACTAAATATATGATACAAAGGGAAAAATAAGATTATGTAACATACAAACAAAATAAAACAGAATCATTAAATTAGGGCAGATACCAGTTCCAGCCACTGTCACATGCCATACCAACTGACAGTAGTTCATGCCTGAACAGGTAATGTGGCAGAAACCAACTTGAATCCTGCTGTCCAAATAATAGCTCTGTTTACACAACAAGATCACGTCTGGTATGGTAACTACCTGCCCAGGCCATTCACATTCTCACTTTCCTCATGCCATGCCAATGGCTGACTCCTGTTTGGACCGGCTGGGCGCAAAGTCCCAAGGCTGATGTAGGTCCAGAGGAAACACCAGAAGCTTGGAAGAGAAAGATGAGCACAAAGCAGAAGGGGTAGAAGGGGCAAGGATGCATTGAGGCCTGCCCAGCACTGTGCAGAAGAAACCTGCCACTACATTATTTCAGGTCACATAAAAAAGAAATATAGCTAGGTAAAACACTGTATTAATCCCACTCTGTCTAAGTGATTTATACAACATCAAAGCTAATAGCTTATATTGTCTGAAAAACACTCACTTCTGTTTAGATAATCACTTCAGTGTGAGTTAAGAAGGAACTAAAATATAAAAGCTGTAGATCTTAATATACCTTCCATAGCTAAATTTATGCATTCATACAAATTTATTTATTTCTTTCATGGTAAATGTTATTTAGCATAGACACTAGTCTGTTTTTCATATTCACCCTATTGTGCTTACATTATTCCCAGTGTCTCCTACACTGCAATATTAGGAGATGAATTATTGTATGTCTATTCTTGCAGGATACAGCTCACTGTTCTGTCTCAGATCTTTAGCAGACAGCTTAATTTTGTCCTTCAGTCACTCATATAAATCTTTCCTGCCCAATGGTTAAGTAAAGAGTGTGTGATATTAATACAGACAATGACAGATATGCAATAGTGTGTGTATTGGTTTTTAAATTGACATGTTACAGATAAAATGTGTAGGCATGTGGTGCAGATGATGTGAGGCAGTGTTATATATTTATTTGTGCCAAATGTTCACTTTTGTATTTGTATTTGTATTATGTGAATGGGCTAAAGTTTGCCATAAGTGTAATAGTTACCTTATTATTAGGATGCAAAGCAAAACATGCCCCTAGCTTAAGTATGATCCCTTACAGTTTACAGTATTCTGCATCATGTGACATGTGGTATTTCATAACAAGGGGCTTCATTCATACATACCTGAGAACTTAAATTTGAATGCATTATTCGTAAATTAGATTAATTTTATCTAGAGCAGATTTATAATTATTTATTCAAGCAACTGCTCTTCTTCATTTCCTGTTTGGGTTACTTCAGTTTATTAATGTAAATTTTTAAGTTTTTATTGTTCCTCATCATATTGCAAACTGGTTATTCCTTTCAAGCCCGTAATCAGAAATAATCATGACAGGACAATGAAATTCAGACTCGAATGAAATGTTAAAAACAACCTATGCAGGACATACCTGCCTAGTGTTTTGTTTGATTCACAAACAAGCCCCCCCTCATAATTTAATTTTTATATTTCTATGTTAAACTTTCAAAAAGTATTTATGTACAAAGATAAATGACAGCTGTGTATACGAATCACATTTATTTTTTATTATAATTGACAAATGTGCAATTAATATCATAAAAGTATATATCACAGCAGTGTTTCCTTGTATAATTTACACTCCTATATCTCTGCTGTATTTGTAACATTTTTATATGTCATTTAAGAAAGTGCCTTCTGGCATCTCCATGTACATGTGTTGTTCAATAGAATATAATTCAAAATACCATCAAAGGCAATGATAAAACACAGACTACCCATATATACACCAGCAGTCAAACTAAGACACTAAGCAAACATCATAATTCAGTAAATTGTGTTTAAAAGTTACTGCACAATATGAGTACAAGAATTTTTGTCAAATCAATATCAATTTTATATATCATGAGAAAAGCACTTTTGTTTAACTTATAATCATTTAGTATATATACTATAGTAACTTAACATTTTTATAAGTAATACTCGCAGTTGTTTTGTATGGGTGTGAAACTTGGTCGCTGACATTGAGGGAGGAAAGGAAGCTGAGGGTGTTTGAGAATATGGTGTTGAGGAAAATATTTGGACCTAGGAGGGGCGAGGTAACAGGGGAATGGAGGAGATTGCATAACGAGGGTGCTAAATGATTTGTACTCCTCACCCAGTATTGTGCAGGTGATAAAATCGAGAAGAATGGGATGGGCTGGGCATGTGGCATGTATGGGTGAGGAGAGGGGGGTGTATAGGGTCTTGGTGGGGAAACCGGAGGGAAGGAGACCAATGGGGAGACCTAGGCATAGATGAGTGGATAATATTAGGATGGATCTCCAGGAGGTGGGATGTGTGTATATGGACTGGATTGGGCTGGCCCAGGATAGGGACGGGTGGCGGACGCTTGTGAGTGCGGTAATGAACCTTTGGTTCCGTGAAATGCAGGGAATTTCTTGACTAGCTGCAAACCAGTTAGCTTCTCAAGAAGGACTCTGCACCATGGAGTAAGTAAGTAAGTAATACTTGCGGTACATAAATACCAAGATATTAAAATTTTAAAATTATTGCGTGTTATTAAACACATAGGCATGCTGCTAATGATATTTTAATATAAAATAAGAAGTTCAGTCCTGTTAATATGTATATTAACAGGTTGTAATTGTTCCTTAGTATGTTATTAGTTTTCATTTTTAAGTAGCAACCATCACAGTTGGGTAGATGGAATCATGACATGTAGGTTTTCTAATGTAATTCAATAAATGAACTGTGTGCCTTTTGATGGTATTTAATATTGTATCCTGTTGAATGAAATATGGAATCAGTGTAATTAATACATTTAATAATGTTTTGTCACACTATAGTATTTAGTGCAGGTGCAGCAATTTTCATTTTTCACTTTTCATTATACTGCCTTCATCAAAGTCAAAAAGCAGTCATTATTCTCATATTACTTAAAACTATATTTCTTCATGATGGAGGTATATGTTACAAGTAGTCAGTAGGTTAAAGTGTTACATCATGTATTGTACAGACACAGAAATAACTATGATCAGCATTTAGAATCTTGTATCTAGGAATGTGTACATGTGTGTTTCACACTGACTGTTTTTTTTTTCTTTTTTTTTCTTGCTGTAAGAGCCAAAGATTTTTTAAGCATGTTGTTACAGTATGCAGTTCTAAAGGAAATGAGAATATAGTAATAATAGTTACTTAAATTATCTTAGACTGTGTAACGAATGCCTCTACAAAGTGATAGCATACAGGCTGTGTTTTGTTATTAAACGTTTATAGTATTTTATTGTTTACAGGAAAAGAAGTCCTAATCATTGGTAGTTGTAACATGAAATAGTTGTAAAATGTTGGTTGTAAAGAACGTATTAAGTGTTCTGTGAACCTCAAGATAATGTAAGACCTTTTAAAGCAAGTATCTATAAATACATTTGTACTACTGTGGGATATAATTTTCCAGCAGAGTATCTCACATTTATACAGTACATTCCATGATTTCTGCTTCCTTATTTGTGTATCAACTTCAACATCACACCGATAATGTTCAGTCATTATGATGTAGAGGGACATGCCAAATGAATACTGTATTATAGCCAGTGTTCAGTATTTTCCTTTCTAGTAACTCACACTATCAATGTGAATAATATAAATGGTGCATAGCTAGCTGCGGAGGTGCAGGTCACTAAGGTAAATGCGTGTCAGTTAAGTACTGCACTTCTGGCAGTTGTAAATTCCATCTGTAAGAGAAATGTCTCTCAGTGCCTTATATAGGCTGAACACTTGACACTTCCTTGCTGGTTGCAGAATGATTATATTTTATGACCTATATAACTGCTCAAAAACGATCCATCCTCTCTGATGTGAGAAGCCAGATCAAAAATCCTATTAATCACAAAAGAGAAGTAATTTCTTGGCTGAGAATGTACATTGAGCAACTAGGCTAATTCTAAGTATGTACTATCAAAATAAAATACTCTAAAATTCAGAGGTGTAAGCTGTAGTTTTGTTCTATATAATTCGAATGGTGATGTTTAGCTAAACAGAGAAGTCTTTGATTTAAAGTGCTTGTTTCAGGGATAGTTATTGCATTGTTTTCACAATCTGATCCATCCTTAATATATAAATTATTGTTAACATAATACCATCAAGTTATTCACATGTATCTCATTCCCTTTGTGGTTTCTGTTTTATATTTCACTGACTTTGTTCCATCAGAGATAGCCAATATACAGTATGGGGTTCACAAATTTTCCAAAAATCTAGAATCCATCTCCAAATTCTAGTTGCCAGATGGGTGATATGAAGCAAGTTCAGTACTGAGGATACACAATTCTGGAGCAGCCTGTGAACCTCTCTGTTATCTGGTGCTTTATGCTAAGTACATGTGAACTGATGGTATGTACAGAAATTAATTATGCTGAATATACTAGGTGTCATTCTGCAAAGTTTATTCACCTACATGACCAGGTGCCTGAGACATACAGCTGTAACATTTCATGAACGCAGTGAGCTGTGTGCAAAGTTATGTGTGCTTCTTCACAGTACCATCTGTTTCTCCCCATTGGAGGTCATCATATACTGCAAAATATTAGAGTCTGATTGAACTGTGTCTTACAGATATACTCTTAATGTAAACAAAATGTGGGAGGTATATAACAATCAGACTGAGAAGCAAAATGTTTATATTTGTGGTGCATTTGTAGTTGAGTTATAAAGCCATTTGAGTAACAGACGTTCAGTCATATGAAAACCAATTCTTAAGTGAGATCTGGGCTCTTCTGGGATGCTAGGCAGCATATTTTGGTAATTGATATCCACATTCAGGGACAACCTAGTGGTACCATCAACAAGGGTCAAAAACCTGAGATTTAGACTTCTTGACCAGAAGAGCACAGATCTTTTCTACATCTTGGCAGAAGCCTGGAATCACAATTCTTAAGTGCTTTTTAGTAACTTTTTCAGCTTATAATGCATACTTACACATTTTTTATGACTGATGTTACAGTTATTTATTTTGTAGATGTCTGTTGCTTAAGCATTATCTTTTAGCTTTTCTTCCCTTGTATACAGGTTGTCCCAGACTTCGGGAGAGTGTTCCTTATGTTAAAGTATACCGATATAACCCAAAACACCTATATCCAAAGTTGAACGGTTACGGAGATAATGGCCAGAGAAGTTTGAAATTTTGACAGCTGTTAC
>Ga0123357_10014072_pt1 | contig 10425 bp, 6 predicted proteins | sample TergutEmb28metaG_FD_89873 | JGI IMG/M metagenome (GOLD analysis project Ga0123357, IMG submission 89873) | Embiratermes neotenicus P4 segment gut microbial communities from Petit-Saut dam, French Guiana - Emb289 P4 | ecosystem: Host-associated > Arthropoda: Insects > Digestive system > Gut ...
GCATAAGACTTATAGTTTTGCATGAATAATACTTATAGTTTTGCCTGCTTAAGACTTATAGTTTTGCCTGCATAAGACGTATAGTTTTGCCTCCATAAGACCTATAGTTTTGCCTGCATAAGACTTATAGTTTTGCCTGCATAAGACTTATAGTTTTGCATGAATAATACTTATAGTTTTGCATGAATAATACTTATAGTTTTGCCTGCATAAGACGTATACTTTTGCCTGCATAAGACCTATAGTTTTGCCTGCATAAGACTTATAGTTTTGCCTGCATAAGACTTATAGTTTTGCCTGTATAAGGCTTACAGTTTTGCCTGTATAAGACTTATAGTTTTGCCTGTATAAGGCTTATAGTTTTGCCTGCATAAGACTTATAGTTTTGCCTGCATAAGACTTACAGTTTTGCTTGCATAAGACTTATAGTTTTGCCTGCATAAGACTTATAGTTTTGCATGAATAATACTTATAGTTTTGCCTGCTTAAGACTTATAGTTTTGCCTGCATAAAACTTATAGTTTTGCCTGCATATGTTGGCGTATATAAGTAATCGCAACAAAAATTCACGGAATGAATTACATTAAACTTTTTAATAAGATATGAATTTTGCCGTATTTCGTGACGTGACACCGTGTAGTGTAATAAAAATTTAACAATATATCTTGAGAAATTTATCAAGTCATTGTCAGCTGAGAACAATTGTGTATAATAAGTCGCAGTTTTTGTTTAGAATTTTTACTGCTGTTATTCACATTTGTATTTATATGCACTTCTGTTTAATTAGTGTCGTTGTGTGAATAATTATTCAAATTGGTTAAGGGAACAATTTTTGTAACTTGTCCTTGTACATGCTGTACATACTTTCTTTGCATTAAATCTTAAAATCTTTTTAAAAACAGAATGTGTGTTATAATAGTTATTACTTGACAACAAACAAACAAACAAACAAACAAACAACTATTGCAGAAAACCATCTTCGTTTGAAGGAACGCATCCCAATGTCTCAGTGCCTGTTTTCATCACAGTGCATGAAAGCCGAAACATGTAGCAGAATTACCACACGTATGTCTCTTTTTGTATGTAATTGTAGTGCATCTTTGTAATATACAGTGTGTTTAAGGAGGAATAATAAATATTTTAGGAGGTGTTAGTATGGACTATTCCCAATAAATAAGTTCATACAAACATGTGTCCAATTTTCGATGGGTGTGAAGGATACAGCTGTTTGAATGTTACACATAAAAAGCCTTACTAAAGGTATGAAGGAAAGACAAATGACGTATTGATTGCATTTATTGGTTATGTAAATGATCTCAATAAATTGCAACAGTTCAAAGTGTGTGTTCAAAAATCTCACCATCGACTTCAATGCACTTTTCAACCCTCTTGGCAATAACACGTGTAGCTCTGCTGAGGTCGTCTTGGCGTTCTTGCTGTATGAGGTCAGCACTACTAATAATGCGAGCGACCAATTCGTCTCTTGTGTTTACTTTTTCTTTGTACACTTCGCTTTTCATCCATCCCCACAGACAAAAGCCCAAACTGTACGCGCTAACTTCAAACAGCTGTGTCTTCACACCCATTGAAAATTGGACACACGTTTATATGAACTTATTTACTCGGAATAGTCCATACTACCACCTGCTAAAATATTTACTATTTCTCCTGAAACACCCTGTATATGATGACTTGTCGTAATACATGGAACATAAATAATGTTAGGTTTTAAATTTTTATACTTAAAACTGTAACATACACATTAAGTCTCTTACTTAAACCTACATATATGATATGGGGGTGAATCAAAAATAAAAGCAATTTTTAAATTACGCGGTAACCGGCGGTAACCGGGACTGAGAGGAGCTGGCGCAATGCGCAGTATTGACAATGCCTGTTGAAGAGTTCAGCCATGTGCAGTACAGCGCACTGCCTTCAGTCGAGTGGCAGCAACGAGGGCGAAAACATGGACCCTCCTTTGCAAGATTGCACCATCGAAGCACAACGTGGCGAAGTGCGGTTTCTTAGGGCAGAAGGAGTGAAACCTGTGGAAATTCACCATCGTATGTTGGCTCAGTATGGACAGAGCACCATGAGTCAGCGAAAGGTTTATGAGTGGATGGAAAGGTTTAAATCGGGTCGAACACGTGTTACTGATGAAGGTCGTTCTGGTCGGCCATCACCATCGCGCACACAAGACCACAAGAGCAGCCGAAAAGCTTCTTCTCCGCAGACATACAGAAACTAGTTGAACGATATAACAAATGCATTGTGTTGCAAGGGGACTATGTAGAAAAAATATGTAAAATTGCTCACAGTTACTTCTATTAAAGCCGTTAAATGTATTTTGCCTTTACTTTTTGATTCTCTCTCGTATGTATGTGTTATAAAAATCGAATTACAGGAATGAAAGTTAAAGTGGTGACGGTGTCTAATAGCACTCGTATTCCGTAAACTTTCTGTTCATTTGTCATGGTAATTTTTTAGTGCAATCCCTGTGGAAAGAATAATGCAGAATTTTGCCGAAATAAATGCGGAGCTAACAAAATTACTTACCTTTTTATAACATAAACGCTCATCGGACGTTTTAAAATAAGTTTGAACAGTGTCAGTAAGTGTCCCACTTTTCACATTTACTGTCACGTTTACAGCGAATTTCTGGGAGATTAATTTGCGGTGATATTAGCATTTATGGTCGTACAAAGAAAGTCGACTTTTTCCGCACGTATGTTTAACAAATTGTCTTCAGCACTGAAAAACTTGCTTACTTACTGCATCATTTTTTTCCTCACTTGGTGCATGCACATTAAAAACAATGGTATTACACCAGCGACCGCTCAGAATTATATATGACGTCATACCGCTAACAAACTCTACTCTCCTAACTGCTGATACTATTCTGTGGTGTACAAAAAATCCTGTTCCCAATTGATTTTCATTTCCTTATCCGTAGAAAAATTATAATCCCCTGCTCTTACTGTGCCCCCTTTATCCCACCTGACCTCCTGCGCACCCACTAAATCTAATTCATACCTCGCTAATTCCCTAGCTGCTGCTGTAAGTGAACCTGCCCTATAAAGACTCCTAACATTCCAAATACCAAATCTCATATCCCTTTTCCATTGTTTGTGCCGTATCAAATTATCAGTCCAGGTACGAGGCTTAATTTATGAACATTTCGTAACATGAAGACCTACAAATTGTACACTCTTTCTGAATTAATTAGCGCCATTTTTATCGGATCTTCCCTGAAATATCAATGATTTAATATCCGTACAACCAGTTATTCATATGATAGACCGCTGTGTTTATGTGTATTGTATCTGTGTCTACAAAATCCCTGTTTACATATTATTCTGAGTCGCCATATAATCCACATTGTGACTTTACTCACTGTTTTTCTCCGCATTACAATTTAATGTCTTGCGTCATCCCGTTGGCCTCTCAACTGGTCATTCTTTGAGGTTTCTGTACCAAATTTGTATGTATATTTGTTACCTCACCATTTATTTCCGTCTCTTTATCCTTGATTTAATCGCCAAAAAAAATATTCCAATAGCTTCACAATTTCTTCCATATTCTTTTAAAATTTTCTGGAGTCGAAATATTTTCCTCGACCTTATATTTTCAACAATTTTGACCTTGTTTGCCCTAAGAGAAAGTAACTTCATGATCCTATGATCTCTACGTTCATCATTATTCATGGAATGCATGTGTTATATCACAGTTGTTTGCTGTGAACATTTGGACCTGCTGTCGGTCGAATTTCGTATCAACAGCAACAGTGTGTTCTGGTCTTAATGTTCGCAGCACAAACGTTACTGCAGCTGAATCCACAGGAATGCAAACCTCATTCCTTCAGGTTCCCCGTGCTTGTTTACGTTGTCTGTGTACCAAATTGAGGCCAATATTTGTTTAGGATAGAGTGATAGTAAAGCTAATTGAGGGGAACGATACAATCGAATGAACGTTCGGCTCCGCCCCGACTGAAGGGTGTTTTTTCATTAGGAACTGACAATATTGGAAGTGTACATTTTGGCGGAGTATACGTGTCGGCCAATGTGTGCTTTCTTTGGCAGCTCATCGTTTCGGAAAATGTTTGGTATTCGCGTAATACAGAAAATAATCCTGCTATTAATACCACTCTGTATTAGGTTAAAAGTGAAATGTATATTAACCGTTTAAAGCCCAGTGGTTGGTGTATGTACCACTATACTTAACAGTAGTAACTCCAAATGTTATCCACGCAGGATATTCATATGTTCCGTTGGGTTATCCAAATAAATAGGCTTTCTAATTTCTTCCATGTCGGCCTTTCACGGACTCGTTACTCTAATGTGGTTCAGTTGTATGATTTTTTGGTAGATTTCGATTATATCTTACTCATAAACTACTGCACATAGGAATGCTAATTTTTATTACGTTAGCAGTGAAGTGTACATTAACCTTTCGAAGTCTGGTGACGAGTGTTTTTACCGCAAGCTCTAAGATTAATGACTGTATTTTTTTTTCAACACACGTTATTTACGTGTAATGCAGAATTATCACAAAGAAAATTGATTTTCCCCCTGTAAAACATTCACCGAGTGCTCTTTCTTAATGTGTACAAAATCTGTTCCCTGTTAGGTACGAAATAAATCATTATGTATTGTGCAGATGAATTTTTAGTTTTCTTACTAATGAGGTCGTTGTTCGCCGTACTTTCATAGCGGAGACAGAGTTTCGACCCCTGGCCAGTCTTTGTGGAATTTTTGGTAGACAGTGTCGCAGTGGGGTAGGTCGATCTCTGATTACTTCACTTTTCCTTCGACGTTATAATTCCAACAGTGGACCGTAAAGGGTACAGTATCATTCCTATCGGAATCTGAAACGAGCTAAGCCCAGAAACCTTCAAATGAAACAGTACTCTTTCAGGTAATTTAAGACACTAAAACACCAAAGTACACAAACTTGTCCCTTAGATACAGGGGTGATGAGAAGTCCTTAGCCCGACCAGGAAGGAAACAGTGTAATGTTTCTGACAGATTGGCGTGAATTTCCTTCGGCGCCTTGCCTGGCAGGGGGGAAAAAAAAAAACTTGATAACAGCCCGCGTCTCGGTGTTGTTGAAATCGTGCGCGTCCCTGACATGCTTCCGAGCTTGTTTCCTTCCCGGTCGGGCTAAGGACTTTTCAGCACCCTGGTATTTTTATTACAGAATCACACCGAATATTCCTATACATTTCGGTCCTCAAGGGACAGTCATCAGGGAGGCGAACCAAAGCAATAATCGTAAAAATAACTTCCAGGTGAGACATCGCCATTTTGTTCTATAGGATCACAAAATACAGGTAAAATACAAACACAACTTGTTTGATGTTTGTATTACTATGGTGGTCTTACATATCAATTCTATAGTAAAACCAACTATATATCCTTCAAAATAAATGGATGAACGTCAAATGTTCTTACATAATTTATCTCAACGAAATGTTTCGGCCCTTTCGTGGGCCATCTTCAGGTTTAACACTTTAGTTTGTGAGGTAAACCATACAATTAACAATGTTATATTGTTGTTGTCAACGAGAACTCGTGTAACATCTATAAAATTTATCCATTTAAAATTGATCATATTGATAGTAGAATTAAAATGTTATCATAATATAAAAGGTAAAGGTAAAGTGATCCCGTTACAGTCCCGGTGTGGCCCAGAGGGTGGGCAGAGGTATAGCTCTATTCTTCCATGACCGCGGCACTAGAAGGGGTGAGTGTTATCATAATAAAAAAGATATAAAGGGACAAGGTATCACAAACACGGAAGGGGAGTGGGGGTGCCAGAAATTGTGTAGGAACATCTTAGTAATATAAACATTAAACAAGTTGTTTTTTACCGTATTTTACTTATATCGCCTGAACGTAAAAATAAATTAGTCACTTTTGAATGGAAAGTAAACATATAGACCATCACAACACAATTTCATAAAATAATGATTCACTCAGCTACACTTTTCATATCGGAAACATACTAAGGAAGTATACACATCATATTGTGGAAGAGAGAGCTCACTTCTTACATATTGTGTTTCAATCCAGTATTTTTACATTCAGATCAGGATGAAAATTTCGTGGCAATATCTATTAAAATTTTTTAGATATCAGTATAATTATGACCCCGTGGGGTCGAAACGTGTAGCTGAGTGAATTATTATTTTATAAAGTTTTGTTTTGATGGTCTGTCTGTTTACTTATTATTTGTAATCCAACACAACTGAATGCATAAGTTTAAAACTGTCAATTTTGTTCATATCTGACTTGGTGTAAACGAGACACGTGGTTAGATTTTGATGTGTATTGGACCGTGCATCATCTTGATAACTGAAGAATAAAATCCAACTAGATGCCACTTATTACTTTATTATGCATATGTTAGGCTCAGCATGTTTCGGGCACCATTATGCCCATCATCAGGAGCTCACGACGATAGCGTTGGTTACCACATAGGCCGTCTGGTTCTCGAGTGTTACAGCCTTCGGTCCGGACACTCATCCATCCTGCCTGCACTTCCTTCCAACCAGCAGCAACTCGAGAACCAGACGGCCTATGTGGTAACCAACGCCATCGTCGTGAGCTCGTGACGATGGGCATAATGGTGCCCGAAACATGTTGAGCCTAACGTAAGCATAATAAAGTAATAAGCGGCATCTAGTTGGATTTTATTCTTCAGTTACGTGGTTAGAGTGTAGACATATCTTGGTTAGATTATTTGCATAAGTGTGATGAGTCTTGCTGTACTGGACACTAATAATGAAGACATTAAAGTGAAGTACTGGACACTAATGTTGACGACATTACAATAATTAAAATATAAACATGAACAAGTATTGTACGGGTGGACGCAACCCATTCTGCCAACTCATACATGACCCTCAATTGCGTCACGTTTTCCCGTGACCTTCATGCAAGGTTAGTTCGCCCGTACCTTCCGACTCTCAGTACTGTGCTGACTACCGTTCAATAAGTAAGCTAACTGCTTCCACGATACTGGTACGTACTATGTTGTTTCAAAACCGCATTTGTACTTTTCGGTTTTATGTATATGGTGTACATTTATATAGTTGTAACGTTCAGTTTTGGTAAATTTAAACAACCTGAGTATACAGCTTCACATTACATACGACAGTTTTCTTCATAGTCAATGGGGTGAAAATTAATTATATTCTCGTATACTTAGGCCTATTGGCGTTTTAAAATTTGTGTTGCATTCGTACTATCACATTGGTCTTACAAAAAGAGATTTAATTTTGCAAAGGTAACAACATTGCACGAAGAACATGTGTACGTCATGTCTGTGTCATTCCATATTCTGTGCAACGTGAAACACTTCAAGGAACACGGTTGATCGCAATGGGCTGCGTACCGTTTTCTTACTTTATGAATATTTTCGATGTACCTGAAAGAAAAATTGCATTGAAATTCACGTAGTGTTAGAATAAATCTCCATAAATCTACTAGGTAACTCGACCGGTCAAGGTCTTTTCTGAGGAACCTTAGAGCTTCTTGGACTATTCAGTGAATCCCTCACGAATTCTTCACATTTATTGAACCCGAAGGTTCATTACCATATTCCCTGTTTGTATCATGATCCAGATCAATCCAATCCACGCCACATTCTATTTATTGAATTTCCGTCTTAATATTATCCACCCATCTACCCCTTGATCTTGCAAGTGGTTTGCTTCTCTCAGGTTTCCCCACCAAAACTCTGTAAGCACCGTTCCTCTCCCGCATAGGTGCACCATGTATCGCCAATGTTACTGTTATTAATTTGATCGGTTCAGTAATACTTGGTTAGGACTGCACTTCATGAAGCTCCTCATTGATATGTTTTCTCCACTGTCCTGTTACTTTTCGCTTTAAGGCCGAAGTATCCCTTCAGAACCCTATTCTCGAACACCTTCAACCCATGTACATTAGATATGAATCGAAGGTAAAATTGGCATGAACATTGTAGTATTGACTTCCAACTATCAAATGTAATCGAAAATCCTATTTCGTTAGTTTCGGAGAAGTAATAATCTGACTGTCGAATCAACACTGTCTCAGCATTATATGCTATACAGTTCGTAAGATATAACGCGTCAGTGATGACTTATTCAGTCCATTGTTATATATTTCTGTGAAGGGCCATATAGCAGAGTGGCAGAACCACAGAATATACGATTCGGTACGCTTGTTCAATGTACTTGCACTGCATTGTTAGAGCTGTATTATTTCATTGTCTTTTTAATGATATTCGAATGTAATTTTAATTTTTGAGGGAACAAAATATATAATGAGGGACTGCGGTCAATTATGGCAAGACTTCCTAGACACCGTCCGGCTAGGTTTAGAAAATATTAAGATTGTGTGTTTTATGGTGACGAGTGATATGGTCACTGTGTTCGTGGTTTGAAATCTGATTTGATAGACGTACTGATGTTTGAGAGGAGCAAGCTTAGAGAGATGCATTTTGGGAGATGGAGGCGGCAGTTTTCTACCAAACGTTGCTTCTTATATCCGAAACTACACAGTGGCTCATAACCCCAGAAAAATCACAAAAATGTTACGTGGTATAGTTTCGTGTTTAGTTACCATCTTTTCGGTACAGCCTGTCTGTTCCATCTTGACCCATAGAGATGAGAAGAATAGGTTGACCCTAAACTTCTGTAACCATCAACACAACTACGCCGGTTAGCATTACAGAATGGGTCTTCTCTCTTCTGGACGTTACTCAGGTTATATTGGCAGTAACCGACGTTTCGGTATCGATAGTGTGTCCTGAAACGTCCGTACATAACTACTAATCTGCATTCCGTAACATTCCAAAAGAACGAATATCTCCTTTAAACCGCGGTGGAAGCCTGAACTCAACATGGCAGAGGAGCGAATTCCTGCACCTGAACCAGAATGTTAAGTATTCCGTCAGAAATTGCAGCCACACTAAATGTGACCATTCTTATCAGTGCTCTCAAACTGCAGAGATTGGACCTTTAAAGTAGCTGAAACATGATCATGAATAGGTAAGAATCTCGAAGGTGGCCATCGTAGTCTCAGTACAATATTATGGAATTTCTCCTGAGTAAATACCCGCGAATATCCTCAGTCAGGTTAGCCAGCAAGTGGTTGATGATCCACCCAGTTGCTCAGTGACTCAGCATCAGAGTCTGACTGGAATTCGATCCCACTGCAAAACGGTGAGTTCCAAATTACGAGCAATGTATGGAAGTTGGAACGGTGCCGCGACCCAGTGGTTGCCCCTGAGTGATTTAATCGCCGTTTGCCACAGGCTGTACTTAAATTTTCTGGAAAAATACTGCAGAGCCACGTGTTTTTGACACGTCGCCATTTACTCTGAATGGTTAAGAATCGTATTAATGCAATTATAATCCATGAATAGTTCCAGAGGAATTTTCTCTTATTCCTTGCGCCAAGTCTTTGTAAGAGTACATGTAGATATACGAACATCTATAAGAAACTTCTACATAATTACTTACCTACTCCATGGAGCAGAGTCCTTCTTGAGAAGCTAACTGGTTTTCAGCTAGTCAAGAAATTCCCCGCATTTTATGGAACCCGATGGTTCAAGACCGCATTCACAAGTGTCCGCCACCTGTCCCTATCCTGAGCCAGCTCGATCAACTCCAAGCCACCACCACCCACTTACTGAAGATCCATCTTGTATTATCCTCCCATCTACGCCTGGGTCTTTCAAGTGATCTCTTTCAGGTTTCCCCACCAAAACCCTGAATACGCCTCTCCTCTGCCCCATACGTGCCACATTCCCCGCCCATCTCATTCTTCTCGAAATGATCACCCTAACAATAATTGATGAGGAGTACAAATATGCGATCAGCACTATTTTAGTCATACGCCATAGATCTCTTGGAATAAGTAGCCAAATACGGCATTGCAGTCACTATTTACCTTGGAGGAATATGGTATGAATTTTCGTAATGTTTATAAGTGATATGGAATGTGTTAAAACAAAGGCTTTTTTGAATACGGAAATGAAACTCTACAAGGTTTTTTTTTTAAAAAAACAGTATCTTTCTGGAGCAGAAAGTAACTGAAGACATTTTACTGATGACTCGTGACACATCTATCACTATTCTATTGCCGTTCGTCAAATCATTCTTATAGTAACCGATATGCACGCGAGGTGTCAATGTTTGCCGGAGATAGTGACAGTATGGAAAGCTGCACCCATGCTTTGGTCAGTAGTGCAGGTCAGTCACTGCCTATAAAATTTTACATCTAGACCACTGGGGAGACCTAGGCGTAGATAGGTGGATAATATTAGGATGGATCTCCAGGAGGTGGGATGTGGGTATATGGACTGGTTTGGGCTGGCCCAGGATAGAGACAGGTGGCGGACGCTTGTGAGTGCGGTAATGAACCTTCGGGTTCC
>Ga0123357_10014073_pt1 | contig 10425 bp, 7 predicted proteins | sample TergutEmb28metaG_FD_89873 | JGI IMG/M metagenome (GOLD analysis project Ga0123357, IMG submission 89873) | Embiratermes neotenicus P4 segment gut microbial communities from Petit-Saut dam, French Guiana - Emb289 P4 | ecosystem: Host-associated > Arthropoda: Insects > Digestive system > Gut ...
AAGAAAAACCTGTGTCGATGTGGCCGGTCGCAGGACCTTCCGAATACTGACTTCTAGCCAGCAGTCCGGCATCTAAAGTAAAAAAAAAAAATCAATGCCCACACAGTACAACAAATACACATAAGACAACAACACACACAAAACAACTACAACAATACGCACGGTCAACCAACAACAATTACATAAAAGACAACTTAAAACTAGCAACAAAACACACGAGAGAAATTAGGATTTTACAGCATGTACTGTACAAAAGGTAAAAACATCCAAGCAAGAGAGTACTGTGTACAGTTTGTTGTAGTTGTTTTCTTTTTTACTTGCTTCTGACTAACTCTTCAGTACGAGTGCATATTATAAATTCTAGTTCCAAAACTGGGAAACTAATTCCCGATCTTACGCGACGAGGGAAATAAATTTTATACTTCAAAGAATGAAGTCATAATAAATTGAACAGATAAATATCTTCAGTACAATTCAGAATTATGACACTTGAATATGATTATTCACAGTTTTTTTGAAACATTTATTTAAGTAAATCTATAACGTTTCCCTTTATATTATATTTTAATTACGACGTGTTAATTTAAACAAATTATTGTTCACTAAAAACCCTGAGCATGGAATTCACCTGAATTGAGTTTAATTGTTCAAGTCTTGCCCCATAATAAAAGCTCCGATCCTGTGTTACATAGAGAGGCCTGTTAATGCTCTTAGAGAATTAAACTACAATGGAGTGTATGTATTTGTCTAACACAACTGTATGATGGTAGAGATATGTATAGAATTTATTACATAAAGAACAACTACATGTTTCGGCACTGTGCATTGGCCATCTTCAGGTTGAGAAATGAAAAAAACTTAGTAAGCAGCTATACTCGACTTTTGTGGGTTGCATACACTGGGGAGGAAAGAGGTGAAGTGGGTACGAGATTTCGCATGTGTTATGTAGGATGGGTGGTGTGGGTACATGGGGGTTCTGCTATTATATGCTATTCTAGGTTAATATAGTTGGATCTACGGAATTATCTTATGTTTGTAGAGATTATATGTACATGTACACTTCGCTTATAAATATACAGTGTGCAATTTTTATATAAATGTACTTTCTATGGTTATGGTGGGTTCATTAATGTAAGACTATACAAAATATAGTTCCTATAGTTATATTGGGTTCATTGATCTAATTTCTCAACCTGAAGATGGCAAATGTAAAGTGCCGAAACATGTAGTTGTTCTTTATTTAATAAATTCTATACATATCTCTACTATCATATAGTTGTATTAGACAAATACATACACTCCAATCTAGTTTAATTATAAACACAACGGGGATGACGAAGATTATGGCTCTTATAGTATTAGCAGCTTACGTAGTATGAATGCGAGCGACATATGGAAGCCGTACACTGTCTCTGAATATTCTTTGTCTTTTACTGTCACTGTCACCGGCACAGTATACACAATATCCACTAATATTTAAGCTATTAAATGTAAATCCGTCCGCCATTCCTGTGGTTCTTTTATGAAGAGGAATCTTTTCCACAACAACGAAATGCGCAAATGCAAAGTACACATTAAAAATGTAAATAAAAAATCCAACAGATGCAACAGTATGCAGATATTTATTCACTGCAAAACTACTCTACGTGTTTCGGGTGTCACAGCACCCATCATCAGGAATATCAAAAACTGTACCCGCAGCCTCCGGTACAGGTCATACTACCTGTACCGCTACTCCCCTCCTACGTGGTCTGGGCTGGACTAGTTGTACGATTCGAGTGGTCGACTCGTACTAGTCCAGACCAGACCACGTAGGAGGGGAGTAGCGGTACAAGTAGTATGACCTGTACCGGAGGCTTCGGGTACAGTTTTTGATACTCCTGATGATAGGTGCTGTGACACCCGAAACATGTAGAGTAGTTATGCAGTGAATAAATATATGCATACTGTTGCATCTGTTGGATTTTTTATTCACATTGAATTATGATGCACGAAACTACGAGCTTAAAGTTTACACATTAAAAACATTTGCCTTCTTGCGAATTCTGAGGTTCTCACAACGATGTTGTGCAAGATACAAGTCATTTGGAATATGACGCTATGTGAGATGAGTAATAATTATAATAATATCTATTAACTGCAGTTGGGTTGTTACCCGGTGGCAGTGATTATTTTACATGTAAACAAAACCTGAAATTGGTTACTACTAAATATAAGTCGGGAGAGCTACATGAGAAGCATGTAGTGGCAACTTGGAATCTTGAGAACCATCTCAGCATTTGTTTATAGACACAGGGAAACCAAGAAAAACCTGTGTCGAGGTGGCCGGTCACAGAACCTTCCGAATACTGACTTCTAGTCAGCAGTCCGACATCTAAAGTAAAAACAACAATACACACACATAGTATAGCAAATACACATAAGATAACAACACACACACAAGACAACTACAACAATGCACAAGGTCAACCAACAACAATTACACAAAAGATAACTTAAAACTAGCAACAAAACACACGAGACAAATTTAAAAAACACACGAGAGAAACACATTGAGTGATAGTTCTTTACTGGACCGCGCAGATTCTGATGACGGAGGCAGATTGCCTTTCAGAAGCGTCAGTAGCTATTTGCCAAACGACACGTTCTCGTATTGTGCAGGATTTAGATCTACAAACGTCAGTATTTGAGATCCTCGTGGCGGTGTTTATATTTACGTGTTCTGCGACGCTGTACCGTAGTCTACTGGGAAATATTTCTTTTTCCTTGACTGTGGGACCGACAGGTGTTTCCGAAAGGACGATAAGAAATTACCACTATACGTTGCGTCGTATCACAGAAGAGAGCGTATCTCAGTTAACAACGTGACGGAGGAGGGCACAACTTCAGTTTTCCACTCTTCTAAGAATATTGATGCTCAAAATGGAAGCATCTATCTCCTTCGAGGGATTGGTAACTATTCCTTGGTCACACAGCTTAATGATCCAGAGAAATCAATTATTGAAATTTATATTTCTGTATGAATAAGATAACAAATATTTTTCTGGTTCCGACGCTCAAATTTACCACGTCTGAGGAAATACATGCTTACGTCTGACTAAGTATACCGTATAAACTGAATGCGGTTCACAATTTATGTACACACCACTCAGTGTGTTCTTCATTAAATTTTTGACATACAATTCTTTCTTTCTCCATTCGTGACATAATTCCTCATACATCTTTAAAATGCGACCACACTCGACTGCGTGTTTTATGGTCGAAACTTCAGCAAATCCACTAACGCATTCACGTGGTCCCACATTGTCGCATAACATTTTAATGTCGCTTCTTCTTCTATTTCTGCCCTCTCTTTTCTCCTTACAAAACCAAAAGAATTTTTACACGAATAGCAGAAATCATTCCATGCCATTCCTGTGGGTGGTAAAACCTAGTGACCTTTCAAAGTTGTTCGTGACCTGCCATTGTCTTCCTCAGTTGCGTTTTCGCCAATATAAACCACCAAATACCTGTATGTGTGTGTGTGTGTGTTTTGATATGGCACTCCTTTTCGTAATGTTCTAACATTTTTCTTTCAGTTCGTGCCATCCTCAACATCAATAGAAATGAAGTTTAGAGTAATATATGAATCACTGACTGTGTTCTGTATGTCTTTTTAACATCGCCTATGTCCATGTTATACGTATTATGATTTTCTTTCTGTTGTCGCTGTAGACTAATATCAAAATTTTAGTTGCAGTAAATACTGCAAATGTCGGTTCCAGTGGCCGCGCGGTCTAAGGCCTAGGTCTGCGGCAGCTCGCCTGCTGAGACTGTGGGTTCGAATCCCACCGGGGGCATGGATATCTGTCTGTTGTGAGTGTTGTGTGTTGTCAGGTAGAGGTCTCTGCGACGAGCTGATCACTCGTCCAGAGGAGTCCTACTGACGGTGGTGCGTCGTTAAGTGTGATCTAGAATCCTCGTGAACGAGGAGGCCATGGCCCACTGGTGGGCTGTCGCGCCAGAACAAAACAAAACAGGTACTGAAGGTAATAGTATTTGCTACGCATAATAAGATTTTAACGGGGAGAAAATAACTTTTGATGAAGATTGCTTTGGGGATTTACTGTGAATATAGATCATCAGACGTAACAGTAAGGAAAAGAATGGAACAAGTACGTCAGTAATATTGTACACGGTTCTAACATAATACATACGAAACACAAACTAGTGGTTAATAAATTATTGTATACTTTATTAATTATACTGCAACTTGTAGACATGTAAACACTGATGGTTATCCAGACGGACTGAAATAGGTCGAAACGACAATAAAAATGTATTGTGTACTCTGCTGGCAGCTTTAATGACAAGTTGGTAACATATTTAAATTTCCATTAAATAGTATCTCGTTGTACTTTAAGTTAAGAGAATGATATGCATGAATTCTAGACTTGTAAATTAGAGTTTCACTCTCTCGCTATGGTGAGCCCGGTAGCTCAGTCGGTATAGCGAATGACTACGGACTGGACGGTCCGGGATCGAATCCCGGTGGGGATGAGAATTTCCGCCCGTCCAGACCGCCCTGGGGCCTACCCAGCCTCCTGTACAATGGGTACCGGGTCTTTCCCGTGGTTAAAGTGCGGCCGGGGCGTGCTGCTGACCACTCACTCCCCTTTTAGTGTCGCGGTCATGGAAGAGTAGAGCTATACTTCTACCCACCCTCTGGGCTACACCGGGCCTGTAGCGGGATCACTTTACTCTCTCGCTATGATACGTGAACTTTTTAAATTATTTGCAGGTTTATGAAAAGTTCAGTAACCGGTTAGCAAATGGTCGGTTTATGAAAATGTATAAATCAGAAGTTGCCGTAAAACTGTATATTTATCTTAACAGTAACTAAGAATCTTCCTTTGAAAAAAAAGTGTATTCTTAGAAGCTAAATGTCCCCCAAGTAGTAAAGAAATTGCTCAAACATTATGTAACGTGACGATTTACTGCATTCTGTCCAACAGCCTGCCACACTGCGCTATCCAGAGCCAGATGAACCCACTCTACATTCTCACACATTATTACTCTAAGGTAAATCAGTCCCGTTACAGGCCTGGAGTGGCCCAGAGGGTTCCAGGAAGTTAAGGTTCCCAGATATCATGAGAACGGCACAGGATGGTGATAAGGTTGTCAGCCTTACGCACCGGCCGCCTTTACCCCCAAGAAATGCTCCTGGTATTTATTTCTGTTAGAGGCTGAGTCGACCCTGGGACCATAGTGCGAGCGGAAGGATTTTATGTCAATGAGAAATTCCAATGACACCAGCTGGGATCGAACCAGCGACCTTCCAATTTGTAGCGCAGAACCTTAAGGTATTCTTAAGTATTATATTTATATCTATATCCATATCTATATCTATATCTTTATCTATATTTCTATATCTATATTTATATTTACACATAAGTATTTTTTCCCCATATAAGCCGCCGCCTTTCAAGTAATTTCTTCTATTCAGCTTTTCGAATGAAATTTGCATTTTTACAAATCCGGAGCCTTTACTGACTACCCTGACTCAGGTTTTCCCGTAGTTTTTCCTCAGCTGTAAGACAAATGCCAAAGCTCGCAAAGACGGAGTACGGCCCGCACTCTTCCTAATTAGTGAATTGTGTTGTTCTGTGTATTGTTTGTGTGTAAATGTGTACTGTACTACTGCCACCGGTTGTCAACCCAATTGCAGTTAACAAATGTATCATATCATATCGTCGTATCATATCATATAATATATCATCAAATCAAATCATATATCATATCACATCATATCATTTACCTTTCGTGCCTTGAATCTGTTTTTGGGGCGAGAAATTTCATCTTCTGTGACTAGAAGATTACCCCTTCTTGGCTACTTCTTATTAATTAATTAATACTTTAGCAACAATTGTCACCCTCTGAAGCATTTTCTTCAATTCGAAACCCCAGGACGCCCTACAATAACCGCTGTGACACGTGTTCTGATTAACGTCTTTTTAATTAATCATAATAAACAAGTTTCATTCTGTTGGTTTTTGACAATGTGATGAAACTTTGAATTGAATAAAGTTGGAATTTCGCACATTGACTCCTTAAATTCTGTGCAGTTTGTTAGCACTTTCAATTACTGTATTCCGTCCTCTGTGGGTAAAGGTAAAGCAATCCCATTACAGACTTGGACAGGGCCTGAGGGTTCCAGGAGGTTCAGGCTCCCAGATTTCAAGACAATCGTTACATGTAGGTGGTAAGTTTGTCAGCCTTGAACGCCGGTCGCCTTTACCCCCTGGAAATATTCCTAGTACTCATTTCTGTTTACTGTGCTACAAATCGGAAGGTCGCTGGTTAGATTCCAGATGGTGTCATTGGAATTTCTCATTGACATAATCCTTCCGATCGCACTATGGTCCTGGGGTCGACCTAGCCTCTAACAGAAATGAGTACCAGGAACATTTTCTGGGGATAGAAATGGCCGGTGCTTAAGGCTGACAACCTTACCACCATCCTGGGCCATTTTCACGTAATCTGGGAACCTTAACTTCCTGGGACCCTCCTGGCACCTCGGGCTTGTAATGAGACTGATTTACCTTTTACTCATGTCTGTTAGAGGCTGAGTCAACCCCAGGCCCTTATTGCGGCCGGAAGGTTTATGTAAATGAAAAATTCCAATGAAGCCATCGGGAAACGAACCCGCGAATTTCCGACTTGTAGCGCAGTGCCTCAACCAACTGCCCCACCGCTTGCGTCCACTGTTGGTAGTTACATAAAATTGACAAGAGATGAAAATTATTTTAACAAGAATTTGGCGTATAATACCTTCAGTCGAACACAACTATAATTGTATTCGACTGAAGGTATAATACACCAAGTTCTTGTTATTTGAACAAACACAACGGGGATGACGCACCTCAAAAAATTAATTTGTTTCTTTATTCTGCAAATTATAGACTGTGTATGATCTAAACATTTCTGGACAGCGGATATTTCGTTCCTTGTGAAAGACTTGACAAAACTGTTAAGAATTGTTTCCAGGTAGGGTGCTGCTATCATTTGTGAACTCGATTAGTGTGACGTTCCTAAACGACATCGAATGGGAGTTCGAGAAACCTAAGTCTGACAATATAAAATATGTTGTTTTGAGGGCCAATGTCTGTATAGTGAACGTTACTCTAATGTTTAAAATGGAATATTTTCCGTTACGTGTTCGATGCAAGGTAGATGATATTCCTCCAGGCCAGTTAGAATCAAAGAACAGTCCCATCCCATTTTAAGCGCCTCCAGAAAACATATCGCGTGATGGTCTTCCTTCTAGTGGGGGAAACCGACGAATACCATAAATTATTCACTATTTTGCTCTAATTTCTCGTATTTCATTCATCAGAATACGTTATCCTAACCTCTTCCTCTTTTCATTTTTCCCCTTCCTTTAATCGAACATCGAACTTAGAAGAAGGGTGGTGGCATGGGTGACTTCCGTTCCTTGTTTGGAAACACGAATGCATGCTTCATGTGTTTGAAGAGTGACACGCGAGCATATTTGTATCACGAACTGCATCTTACAGGTTAGCAAAGACTGTTCCAGCATAATTACATGTGGTTAGAGGAGATACGGGGGACCGCGGGGGTACAGTGTTTAAGGTGCTGTGCTACAGATCGGAAGGTCGATGGTGTCGTTGGAGTTTTTCATTCACATAAAATCCTTCCCATCTCACTATGTCCCTGGGGTCAACTCAGCCTCAAACAGAAATGAGTACCATGAGCATTTCCTGGGGGTAAATGCGGCCGGTGCATAAGGCTGACAACCTTACCACCATCCTGTGCCGTTGTCATGAAATCTGGGAGCCTTAACTTTCTGGAACCCTCTGGGCCACTCCAGGCCTGTAACGGGACTGCTTTACCTTTAGAAGAGACATATCAAGGAAGGTCTTGATATTTAGTTGTTAAAAGTTAGAGTGGTTACTATACGTACCGTGTTGAATTTTGTCCCACAAAAATGTATTTATTCCGTTTTTACTGTTAAGATAAATACATATTTTATGTCTGAGTTTTATTCGTCATTTATTCCTTGTAATAGTGACATAGGTGTGTTGGCTGCGAGGTAAAAACTGACTTTGTATACGCCATTTATATTTTTATAACCTGTACGCCATTCCACAGAATTTGTGGTTGCGTTCGCTGTTTTATACAACGTATATTGGGCCATTGAACTGCCATTGGAAGTTAACGTTGCGACGCAAATCGTCGTATACATAGTGGAACAGTTTACATCAGAGTTAGAAATACGTGTCTTTCAAAATAACAAATATAAAGGTACGGGATTTATTGTTCTGTTACAGCTGAGAAGTTCGTGAGGTCGTAATGACAATGCCATTTGGAAGTACAGGGTGCTTGGGAAGTAAGTAGGCATTGAGAAATGATCATAACTCCTATATTTCCAAAGCAAAGATTTAAAAAAAAAAATGGTTTTTACATGTACCTTTTTAAATGGGAATATTGGCGCATAAGTTAGAATTCAACGTAGGCACCGGCAGCATCCACCAGCTTCCTCAAACGGCCGGGAATGGAATCCACAGATCTGGATGTAGATGGACGGCCACTTCTTCGTGCGTCCGTAACTGAACTTGTGGTCAGAAGCTTCGAATGACAATTCTTGATTGTCTCCGGACGGATTGTGGTATTTCTTCCCTTCACCGTACGCTAACATCTCTGCACAGCAGCCACTGAATTCCACACCTCATAGCGTGCAGCAATTTGCGCTCGTTCCTTAACAGTCAAGCGCCAGCCATCTTTGTTGTCATTGCGCGTGCTGCCTCTCTCGGTCACTGCCCACACCATCGACGCGCGAATTATAAAATCATATTTCGTGACGTATATATACATATTATTTTCATTATGATTGCTTTCATATTACAAAATTTATAGCGATTATTTAATGCCTACTTACTTCGCAACCACCCTGTATATAAAAGCGTAGTTTCAAGCAGCTGCGCTGCTTCTGCCTGAGTTTAGAGATTCTATGCTTAGAAGGCTGTGAAATTATAATATATATATATATATACTTTTATTTAACAAATCTAAGATATTGGCGGAATGTAAGGCTGTAGTGATGGTAAGGGAAATTCCTTTTGTTAAAACCCGAAAAATCGTACGTGTAAGCAGAACTCTCAATTTTAACACAGTCAGTTTTTTTGCGGTATATTGCTCATTGGTTTCCAAGCCACATTGGTCTAGCTAATTTAGCGATACTTTACCAGCTGCATCGGTGATTTATTATCGATAGAAGTGAATTTCTTTCAGTATTAAGACAATATGTTTTCGTCATTGGCTATCAGTATCTCTGAAACCTAATATCTTGTCTATTAAAATCTCATTTATTTATTTATAAATTTATTTATTTATTTATTTATTTATTTACGTGATTTCAAAGTGGTTTAGTGTGAGAATTCATTAGCCAAAAGAATGGATTTTAACAAATTTTAATTTTTAAAAATTATAAGATTTTTTATGTTTTGTTCAAGGCCGCATAACGTAGGTAGTTGATATGACACTGCCCTAAACATAATAGTAAGACTCACCGTTGCCAAACCTAATTGTTGCCAGCATCATGTCACTGAAGATGTGCGCTGCGTGAGGTCCAAATGGCTTATGTCTCGTGCTGTTATGATATGCAAACGTGAAGGGGGGCGTTGAAAAATGAGGTATCGCTAATGTGTTAATACCGATTGATACCTGGCTGAACTCATGAATAATAACGATAATAATATGTACGCATCTTAAATACGTACAAATAGTTTCTAATATTTACCGATACAACATAAAACTGGCTTTCAAGAAATAACAAATTTTTGGTATTTCGTTTTGCATATGCACGTACAGAGGCCAGATCACTTGTAAATATTAAGGATCTTGCTTTTAACATGAATTTTTATATGAACACAACAATAAAAAAACATCGAATGAAACAGTATATTGCACATTCTACAAAATAATTAAATCTTGTAATATTTTTAATTAGTGGCCTTTTCGTTTATCACATTCTTTCATATTCTTTTGGTTCCATTTTTCTCATTGTATATATCGTTGTATGTTTTGTTTGCTTCTGAATAATTTTGTAAACTATGTATTTTTATTGTTTTATTTATTATGTATTTTTATTGTTATGTTTATGTATTCTTATTGTCATGTATATTCTGTTCTTTATATTCTGTTTCATTGTGTTGTTCTGTGTATTGTGTTTGTGTAAATGTGTACTGTACTGCTGCCACCGGGTCTCAACCCAATTGAAGTTAACAAATATATCATATCATATCATACTTACTCCATGGTGCAGAGTCCTTCTTGAGAAGCTAACTGGTTTGCAGCTAGTCAAGAAATTCCCCGCATTTCACGGAACCCGAAGGTTCATTACCGCACTCACAAGCGTCCGCCAAC
>Ga0123357_10014074_pt1 | contig 10425 bp, 8 predicted proteins | sample TergutEmb28metaG_FD_89873 | JGI IMG/M metagenome (GOLD analysis project Ga0123357, IMG submission 89873) | Embiratermes neotenicus P4 segment gut microbial communities from Petit-Saut dam, French Guiana - Emb289 P4 | ecosystem: Host-associated > Arthropoda: Insects > Digestive system > Gut ...
AGCTACTAAAGCTTCTACATTTTTCTTTACAGTATCTACACTTCCTCCCAATATATTAACATCATTGGCATAAGCCAGAAGCTGGTGTGTACCATTTAATTTCAAGCCATCCTGGTTTACCTGAACCCTACTAATGGCATACTCCAAGGCAAAGTTGAAAAGCAATGGCTATAGAGCATCTCCGTTTCAAACCATTCCTGATAGGAAACATGTCAAATTCTTGCCTACCCGGACTCTACTATACGTTTCAGTCAGACACATTTTTATTAGCCTTACCAGTTTCTGGGGGACCCCAAACTTGTTCCAATATATCATATGAAAACTCAGCCATGAGAATAGAAGCAAAAGTATATTTTGGTATGCACTGGATGCAAGATCGTACAGCCCAAAAGTCAATTTAACATAGGCTATCTACAGCTGCAAGTTAACCTTTAGCCACCACCCATACTACACACACACACACACACACATATATATATATATATATATATATATATATATATAGACACAACTAATGCTTACACCCAATGACTATATTTCACATATTTAGTCAACAAATATACTTACTGAACTTTTTGAGACATGTTGCAAAATCTCCATTTTTTATCCTTCACAAAATGCCCTGTATTTCATTAACTTCGATTTTCTGGCTCATAAAATATTCACGTTTTACACAACAAATGTGCCAAAATTTAAGTTTCCTGCTCTGGGGCCAAAGGGTTAAATAACACAGTACCTTCCACATAGTATGTTTTTGGTGCGACAGCCACCCAGTGGGCCATGGCCTCCTCATTCACAAGGTTTCTAGATCACACACACTACACCACAGTCAGCAGGACTCCTCTGGATGAGTGATCAGCTCATCACAGAGACGTCTACCTGATATCACACAACACTTACATACATACATGCCTCCGGTGGGATTCGAACCCACAATCTTGGCAGGTGAGCAGCCACCGCCCACACATACAGGATGAAAATTGTGCACGCCAATGTCTACAGAATTTTTGGTAACATTATACTGGTAATACACAGAACTACTTATCCATATTAGGCACAACTCACCACAGTTCACACATTAACCACAAGTCCTAAACAATGCCTTCCTCTTGCAGTATGGTATGGAATCAAATGGATGGTCCCCATAAGAGTAAGGTTTGGGTTCGAAATACACTTTTTTTAAAATTATTATTCTGATATGTTTGGGGATTAAGTATTTATTATTGCTACTTACTCATACATAAAAACATCAATAATCACCAATATTTACAAGAGTAAAAATTTATTTGTACTTCAGTTTCAGTAATGGTCCAAGACAGAACATATAAAAAATCCTTTTTTACCTCAAAGGGAAGTCAAAAGATGAAAGCATGTTCAGTGAACAGACTAACTTCATGGGAGGTCATCTAAAATTAGTAACATTCTATTTTATGTAGTTCTACACGTAATATATGCGATCTATAAATTATATACAACACGGAAACTTAATATACCCTACCATCAATATGATAAATTTATGCTACGAACTGCACTATACTCAACTACCGTAGACAAAGCAAGAATCCACGGGCAACCAAATTTGTGGCACAATCTAAATACCTTACAAATACTCCTGTCATTTCAAGTCCATGTAACTGGATAATGTATGCTGTACTGCAATGTCTTATGCGCTACTTCCTAATGTAGAAACACTGTATAAGTTTGTTGAAAATGAAAGTCAACAAAAAAAAAGCAATTGCCACGCATGGAAAGAAACAAACAAGAGGGAAACAATGAGAAGTGTTAAAAGTCACTGTGCAAGTTTGTGCTATGACGACCCATCGCTCAATAACGAAGAACTGTCCGTCCCCTGCGAGTCTGCTCCCTCATCAGAATCACTAACACATACAAGTGAATCCACAGTGCTCGAATTTAAAGTGCTTTTTTCACGGGCATGTTTACCGCCAAGACTACAATTTTGGTCAGGTGTACGGTTTCGCAGTTTCTGCTCTAACTCTGCCCACGGATCTTCCAGCATTGAAGGGTGATAATAGAGACTTATATCATCACTATTTTTCTTATTTCCTAAGAAGTTATTATCCTAGAAGCAGAAAAACACATATTAAAAATAGTTTAATATTTCAAGATTGGTTTATATGACAAGAACAAGTTAGTTACGCTCAAAATTCAACATTTCTTTTCAAATGCCTACCCTTCTCATTCTGTTTGAAGAATAACTCCTCGGCCTGTCCATGCTATTATATGGGCTGAAACTTGAGCTACCGTTCGAACTTGTAGAACTTATGTTGAAGTGTTTTTTGTTCATACTGTACGGACTGAAACTGGAGTTACAACTTGAATTTGAATGACTGAAGTTTTTTCGGCTATTTGCTTTCCAATTACCACGACCTCCTCTTCTATTCGTGTTGGTTACAGGACTACTGTAACTAAGCGGAATAAAGTCGAGGTCTTCTGATTTTGGTGAGCCCTTAAAAGGGGAAGTTCCATACTTCCCTGCACTCTGACAACTTGGACGAACAAAATCATGAAATAAGCCCTTGCTATTGTTTAAAAACGGCTTTGAACTCATAGGAGAAGCATGACAATAATTCCGACTCATGCTGAATGTCTAATTAGCACACATTCAAGTAAAACTGAGCTTAAAGCTACTATACTAAACAAGCACCAAAACACTACCAAGCTACAAACAATACCACCATCTTATCTGCGCATATACGTCATCACGTTCATGATCACAGCGTTCGTGATACACCCACGACTGGCTTGTTGGGTAAAACGTACCGGAAGTATGGTCCGCTCGACTAAACCATCGAAGTCAAGTGAGTAACTATTGGGACGTCATGTCATATAGATTTCATTACTGAAAACACAGTATCCCACTTATTTATACAGAAATTCTCTTCCTAACTGCAAAATTTAAACACTTAACACAAATCCATCTTCATCGAACTTGTGTTTGCTTTACAAAGCTTGGGTTCATGTGCAGGTCACAGATTAGGTGCAAGCACAGATCATTTAGTATGGGTGCAAGTAAATGTTAACACGTAGAACCAAACGAAGAATTAACGCACAGACGTTGATAGATTAGGCGCAAGTACATGCTACACGTCGAACCAAACGTAACATGAAAGCACAGTATTATCTGCGACATTAAATAATACTATGTTGGCAAAGAAATGTATAGAAAGGAAAGCACATCACATGCAATTATCTGAATCATGGAATTAATGTTGAATTGACACTTGCATGATATTGTGTTGTCCACTGTGTGTCTACGGTCCGTTAGGGTTACCATATAGCCCTTCCACCACAAGCAAAGAGAATATTATCTAGTTATCGGACGTAGGAAGGTGGAAATTTTAATTTTCCCCATAAGTGCATAAAAAAGTACAGATGACACAGAGTTGTATGTTATTCTGGTCGCAGGCATGTTTTAAGTGAATACGGTTTTGTTCAGATGTGTACGAACACTATGAAAATAGCATGTATGAAATTCTTCACCTACACTGTACTGCACAGTGCAAATTCCAATAACAGAGTAAGCAGAGAATGTGTTACTTTCTTCTATCCATTGACTGTACTGGGGAGAAAACTAAATTGATGTGCCCACAATGTGCGGGAATAGGTAAACAAAACTGTACTAACTTTGGGTACGGTTTTTAATGACTGGTAGTGTTATTTCCAATACTGAACTATTCTTCCCATTTTTCAAGGGGCAGGAGAGAAGAAACTGGATTTTATAATTTTCTATTACACCCTTTTGAAGATGACAAAAATCACTTAAACATTTGGTATGATCAATAACAACACTATTTGAGAGTAAATACAGAATCACAACTTGTACTTGGGTTCCTTTAATCTTCCCTGATTCCATCTTCTGATATGATTCTCATAAACATACATTTAAGTTGCTCCTTTTTGTTGTAGTTTTGAGGTTCTTGAAGTTGTGTTGCTGAAGCTTCACCCTGAAGGTCAAAGCACTGCAGTTCTTTAAAATGTCAGTAACTGTTCACTGTTTGACACAGCATAATATTCGAGAGGACTTGAGGGTACTTATTTCTTTTAATTAAGAAGCTACATTTCTAGTGTGTAAGTTAGTACTGGTTATAAATTGCAAATTTCCACTTACTTAACCCTCTAATTATTTTATATCATTTAACTGGTTGTCACAGCATTATACTGGTTCTGAGTCATAATGTTGGAAATAACCACATGTATTCTGTTTCTTTTTCAGAGTTGAAATTGAAAATACAGCAGACAAAGGCAGTGAATCCTTTCGTCCGGCACCTACAGGACTGGACAAGTGCTGGCTTATCAAATATTCTGGATTATTGAAATGTACCCATAATGACATAAGTTCTTATAACTAAGTTTGTGCTGCTACTCCTATATTTGAGCTGTGCACCTAGTAAAGGTAAAGGTAAATTTGAAGGTAAAGTTAATCCTAGAAGAGGGCATGAAGGCCCAGAGGGGGAGTAGAGGTCTTTCTTTAACCCTGGCGCTAGATGGGGGTGGGTGGTCCCGGTTGCTTTACGCCCCTGGAGAAGACTTGGTACCCGTGGTATTGGAGGCTGGTTGGGTCCCAGGGCCAGTCTGGATGGGTGTGGAAAATCTTGCCCCCATTGGGATTCTATCCCTGGATTGTCCAGTCTAGTGAGTCCGCTGTACAACTAGTTAAAGAAATATTCTATGTGAATATCTCCTACAGCTGCTGGTCCAGGGGCATTGAGGTATATGTTTTATGGAGTGTGTTTAGTTTCTACCACAGACGCTTCTGGACTTGGGACAATTTTACTCATCTCCAAAAGTATCGGGATTTCTAGGGTATCAGCTTCAGGGTAAGAGGAGTTCTACTGTAACTGTATCAGACAGGTGACACAGGTTAATGCATTTATAAAATTAATCAAGAGAGAAGATACAGGTGAATATCACTTTTCATTCAGACTCATATGATTCCTTAGTTGGGATACTGGGCTATAGTCATGATTATATGCATACTAGGTGATGTATCCATTTCCTGATATTGCATTGTTGTACTAACATCCTCAGTTGTTATCAGCTTATCTGTATTCTGTAACATTTCCTGATAGTTACTCCTGTATCTTAAAACTGATGTTTATTCACATTTGAATTTCTGGTATAAGAACAGGTTAACTTATGAAGCCAATTGAGGTCCACAAAATGTGACAAAAGTTTGGGAAAACGATATTTTCAATTCCTCTGCTGTTGTTACGATATGGAATAGTGCGTTTCGAAGTTTGATATGACCAATGGAGCAGGTTAACAGGTAATCTTCCTTCACCAAGAATGTTCCAGTTTTGCCACAAACTGCTCAACAAACATATCGCCTTGCAAGTACACTTGCGTGCTAGTTGTTATGTTTTAATTTCTGTACTGACTTCCACCTACTGCAGTGACTTGATGCTGATGAGTCAGTGACAGGTGCCATACCATCTCTTGCGGTCTTGTGGGAGATGTGTCGATAATGAAGCGACCAACCAACCAAGCAACAAACAAACTAATGGAGGAAACTCAATTTTAATAGAGATAAGATACGTATTATATACATCGTATAATTTTTTTTTAGTCTACAATACATTAGCTTTCAGATACATTAAATGTTCCTTTAACCATGCTTATCATTCGTCAGTCACACAAGTGACATGCATACTGTCTCCAAGATGGACTATTAGGTAACTGTTGAATATTAAATATTCCTGAAGTTCACTTTAACTTCACAAGATTCACTTAGCGTTGCTGCACTTTCCAGGTCTGTTTTTGATGGTTATCACTTTGTTACTCACACACTTTTCGCTTAACAGTAAGACAATTAAAACTGTTTTCACAGATGAAGGAAGAGTACATATGAGAACAGTTCAAAGTAGAAAAGAAGGCAACGTGTGGGAGAATATGTACACTGCAAGATTACATGCAATTCTTACAGACAAGAAAGTGTGGAAAAATACGTAATAAATTGGTTTTTATAATACATATCTGTCAACAGTGATTTTATTTTTACATGTATCTTAACCTTTATAACTCTTCATCATTTTAGTCATTCTTTACCTTTCATATAACACAGCCTTTAAGGATCTGGAAGTCAGGTCCTTTGATATATCAACTGACCCACAGTATATGCAACTTGAAAAATATTAAATTTTCGGTGCAAACATACATATGCACAACAGATGTGTATATCTGTGGATCATAACAAAATTTTGTAATGTCAAAAGTAGATAATAATATGTTTTTGGGTCTTCTGCTTGTGTTGAATTTGTAAATTGACAGGGGGGTATTTCAGTCAACACAGTAATTTGTTCAAAGATGAAGAGGCTACATATGCCAGATTGCTGTGAAATCTGTCACAAGGCAACACATTCAAACTTTAAAGATATGAGGTTCTCGCAGTCTTCTGGCATGTGACGTTAAAGTGTTGTTGGCTGAGCAGTTTCTGATGTTTAGAAGGGTCACGTTACGTTTATCTTCATGGTCAAAGCAGTCCAAGAAAAATGCTTGACCCCGAAGATGAAGGCACAGAAAGCCTTCGAAACATCAGAAACTGCTTGCCCATTGACACCGTGTCACATCCCAAGTGCCTTCATCTTCAGGAAATGAAACTGCACTTGCACTGGTCTCTTAGCGGCTTCAATAGAAAGCTAGAAAATGTAGCTACCTCACCATTTAACAGATAGTTTAGTTTAGTTTATTAGTCCAAAATATCATACATATGATTGTGGACTCGTAAATTTCTAGCCATATAAAAGAAGTAAGATAAGTCCAACAGCAACATAACACAATATTCTACAAATGATTTCAGAACCGCTTATATATAGTGTAATAAAGCTTAAATTAGATACACAGCTAATGCAGTTACACAGTTACAGAGCTACAGATTCTTCCACTGAGTAAAAGGAATGCGCAAGAAGAAGTGATTTCAATTCCTTCTTAAAGGTCTTATAATTATCTATTTGCTTTATGTAACCAGGAAGTTTGTTATACAATTTAGTCCGCATGTTTATTACACTTCTCTTATATAAATCAGTATTGCATGATTGGATGTGGATATCCATCCTTCTTCCTGTATTATGAGCATGGATATTTGAATTTAGATCTACAAACTGGTGGTGTTTTGTTATATAACATGTAACTTCCTTTATATATAGTGAAACCAATGTGAGAATATTCAGTTCTTTAAATAGCTGTCTGCAGGATGTTCTGTGCTTACTGCTACCGTTGACATTATCACTCGTGTTTGAATTCTAAGTATTCTGGTAGTAAATTATGTCAACTGAAATACCCTCTTATTGGTGTTAACCTGTGGTTCAAGAGTCAAAAGAGGGAAGTCACGAAAACAGGTACCAGTAATTTGTGCAAGTTATGGACAAAAGTGAAGCGGTTAACATGACACATAAAACTCTCCACTTGAAACTGTTTTATATATCAAATGAAAAGCAAGTGGGGAGAGACTGAAAAATGTAAATTATCCGTCATAATTTATCTGTATCAACCATCAAAACACATTTATATGTGGGTAACAACCACATTTATGTCTCTCCTCCAACGTGCTTTGACCAAGGTCATCACCAGGAAGTTCATACAATTAAAAAGGCATTATGAAGCTTAGTCGAAACATGTAGGCGGCAGACAGTAAAATATGGTTTCAGATCTGCATTCTGCTGCGATTTTACACAGTATAGAATGGTAGTTTGTTAGTGACAATTCAGTTCAACCTTTCAGTCCCATCTTCAAGGGTCAAGCAGTCCAAGAAGAATGCCGGGAACATTTGGTTACGCTGCGTAAAATCCCAGAGCACGTCACGTTTAAACCACAGCAGAAGTCTGACTTTAGACAATAAAATATGGTTGTTATCCTTACACACTTGCATACTGTGATGATTGATAATGATAGAAGGCATATGTAGGTACTTGGTTTATTTGTTTCAATGTAAAATCATTCATCACAAATTACAGTCACTAACAATACAAGCAATTTGAAGGAAGAACATAGCATGTATTCCAATCACAGATGGGTACCGACACTCAACGAAAAAACAAGGTTTTTGCCATACCTTAACCTTCTGACGCCAGAATTTAGTGGCCATTCGGCTATTTAAAGGGCTCACTGCTCGTCCACTTTAGTTGACGTTCGGCGCTAAAAGGTTAAAGTCTATAGGTACATCAAATATTTATCACAAGGAATATAATAATGTAAAATACTTGCCAGAAACAGTGTAGGTCATTTGTAGAATGAAGAATGGATCTGAATGATAAATGTACACAAGTCAAAATCAGGAACATCATATTAGGTTCCACCATATTTGTGTACCCACATACAGAATATTTGTCTGAGATCTTAAGAAATTTGCAACCTATGCATTACCACCTTGGGCACTCCATTCCTTGCAAAATCGGAAACTAGTATAAGAAAGGCAACCATCTGCGCTGTTTCAGCAGACTATGATTTAAGACAGCGTCTGAATTTGAATTCTACAAAATTTCACACCCAAAAGGTTTCAGAAACTGTCTAAAATATAAAGGAGCAAATAACTTTACTCATAATGTAACACAATCTGTGGAGGAAGGGCGAAAATATGGTGGGAAGTCACAAAGCAATGAAAACAATGTACGTTGGCACATTTATGTACAATTGGTGGAAGATGGGACTAACGGTGGACCTATTTCTTGTCTTGCATTTGTTGAGGAATAAATACAATCAGAATGGACGGTCATATCATTCTACAGCTCCATTTCCATGACTGGTATACATATGACAGACATTTGTCACTAGTGGATACTTTCCAAAGTGTGGGAATGGTTAACTTGTAGAAATACTGGCCTCTTGTCTGTCTGTCTCCCGCCGACTGTCAACAAATGTGACACGAGTCAGAGGAATCGTGAATGCGTATGTACTCAACAAGCCCCACCTTGCCATTGTGCTCTCATGATTTGTTTACATCTGACAAGCAGACAAGTGACTTTGTGTATGGAAATCGTATAACCCAGCCAATGTACAAGTTAATTTGTGGGAATGCGATTTCCTATGACCAGTGTACCTGAATAAAAACTTCTTATAATAAAACCAACTATATGCACTAATTTCTCAAATTTATTTTTGGAATGAAACTGAAACTCTACATGTTTCAGACAGTTCCTCTGTCCATCATCAGGTGTTTTTCACTGTACACACAGCAATGGTATATGTCGTACAGGTTTGCTGACAGTTTGCAAGCAGAATCTGTTCCGATCCTGCTCGCAAGCTGTCAGCCAACCTGTATGACATATACCATTGCTGTGTGTACAGTGAAAAACTCCGATAATGGACAGAGAAACTGTCTGAAACATGTAGAGTTTCATTCCAATAATAAATTTGAGAAATTCGTGCATCTAGTTGGTTTCATTATAAGAATTTATCACGATGCACGGTCACCTGAACGTCAAAAACTGAACAAAAACATATGCCAAATTAGCCAGTCATGGAAACAGTATTCACTTGGACCTTTTACATTGCACCATTGTTTGTGCGTTTATCAAACACACCACTCATGGGGATGCGGCTTAAAATCTCAACTTACATACAAGACACTTTTTTTTTATCAAGTTTTGTTTTATATAAGGAAATTATTTATCATTAAGCATGTTGTGAGTTTATTTTGTTGGTATCTGTACACATTCAAGCCACATCCACAACTTCCAGACTTACAATAATGATCTCCATCCCTAGCTGAAATTAAATACATTTATCATGTGCAAAAGCATGTTAGTTGTGCTTAATCTTTATACACAGCTCAGAAATGCTGTTCCACATTATGATCTCTAAGGTCTCTTAGTTTTAGCACGTCTCTGAACACTTTATAAACAACTGACTCTGAGCCTACTTTCATGTTAAATGAATCTATTTATTACAAAAAATTATTTATGAGACATGTCGAAGTCTGAACATTAAAAATCATGTTTAAAATAACATTGACATTAAACTTGATTTGTGTTATGTTGCCAAAATAATTCCAGATTAGATAGAGGTCTTGTTATGAGCTCCTGCAGCACATGGTAGTTCCTCTGAAACCTCTGGAACTTTTAACCATTAGACACTGCAGAACAGAAACCCAAAAAAAAGGACCCATCATCTGATCAACAACCCCTGTGACAACCTGAAAATGTATATGAATTTTGTTGCTTCTTCACACATTTTTGTAGTAATATACTGTATATCATTTCTTTACAGATTTACAACAGAGAAGAATAAAAGACCAACTTGATGTCACTTGCTATTTTATTTCACTTCTTACGCGCTCAACATGTTTCAGACATTAATATATCCATCATCAGGAGCTTGCGACTATTCTGTTGAATTACCACATTGGTCGTATTGTTCTTGGTTCGATATGTGTTGGAGTTTCGGTGTGGTTGGGTTGGAGTGGTATCCGTG
>Ga0123357_10014075_pt1 | contig 10425 bp, 6 predicted proteins | sample TergutEmb28metaG_FD_89873 | JGI IMG/M metagenome (GOLD analysis project Ga0123357, IMG submission 89873) | Embiratermes neotenicus P4 segment gut microbial communities from Petit-Saut dam, French Guiana - Emb289 P4 | ecosystem: Host-associated > Arthropoda: Insects > Digestive system > Gut ...
TCATCAGGCTGATCTAAGAACCGTTTAACATTTCACAGATTTTATTTTGTGCATTTGGGATCCCATATGCCTTACACCGTATAATATTGTGAGGTAACTTATCTACGAATACTATTGTATGTACGTAGTGTTAAGTACGTGGTGTGGGATTGTGTAGTTTCAGTACAGACCGTTCTCTTAGAGGTATAAATTTTACAAACATAGACAATAAAATAAGAACATACACGAATAAACATACTAAAAACACCGCGAAATTAAAAATCTAAGTCTTGACAACACTAATACGAAAGGACGATAGCAGGAACTATGCTGATCCTGTTGTTTTATGATCCAGCTCTATTCATCTCAGAATTCTTACTTCCGTAAATTAATCTAAATGATATTCTTCCATCTATTTCTCAATCTTCTTATTTTTCCTCACCAAAATCCTTCATTTCTTCCATTTCACATAAATCCTAGCGATAATCCCAGCCAGACGTACCACTACCCTAATAAAACTTTGTGACTTACACTGTTGGTTAAATACGTGTTTCCAGAGACAGCGACTTTGCCAAACTTCGCAAAGCGAGGTTCGTGTTTCATGTTAATTTAGAAGCTACAATACTGTAAATTAGTCCCATAAATACAAGGAACACATTAAGGGAATATTGGGAATTATATGCAGTGGAGCGAGACGCCCCACACTGAAATTAACTGTAACGAAGACAACTACATTATCGACCAAACGGTTCAACTAAAAATATCCGTAATCCTGGAACTATGACGTCATGAGCCCAGCCATGCCATCTGTCTCTGAAAGGGAAGCAGAGGCCCTTATGAAGGCCATCGTCCACCTCGGTGTGACGCTGTGCAGACTGGCAGATTATTTTACCCTATGGCCTGTGGTCTGTTCACTATTGTGTCTTGAAGAATATCTTTCCAACTGCCTGTAAACAGATAAAAAGAGGAAGGAAGACAACACGCCGTCTTTTGCCTTGACCTCAGTACAGCCCTTTATTGGTGCAGCGCGGTTTCTACACTCATAACTGTGACCGGTAGATAAGAGGGTAGAAAAATTACAGCTTACGTCCCTGTGCACGCTATAAAGAGTGGATTTTTAGCTCCGCTGATTCTTCGCTTGGGCGCTAGATGGGAGTGAGTGCTCAGGTTCCCCCCGCGGTCGCTGCACCTCAGGGTAAAGTACTCCCAATATTATTGGTATAGGAGGCTGGATGAGACCCACAGTCACTCAGGGGAACCTTCAGCGAAGAAATAAATCTCTTGTCCCTGTCAAGAGTCGAGTACGAGAAAAGTTTTGCTTCGAAATAAAATCTGAACTTTTCCTTCAGATATGAAAAAGACATGAAATTTACGTGTAACATAAGACTGAGGTGCGTTCGAGTAACCATTGTGGCATTAGAAAATCAATAAATACTACATATTATGAGTGTGTGTTTCTAGCCTTAGTTATACAGCACGCAATGCACATGCGCACTATTGTCATCTGTGGCCTGTCCAGCTCTACTGTATTTTTCCACATTATTTCATAAATGGTACGAATTTAAAAAAAAATGTTACTGAGCATAAAATTTATGTTGTGATTTTTTGTACAAAATTTTTACGAAACATTTATCGTTCTAGGAAGAAACGGGAGAGATATGTTAAAAATGTGTTTTGGTCTTCCTGTAAACTACCCATTGTTCTTACAAGATGTTAATAAGCCTAGAGGTTTCTCGACAGACTTCCCAGACATGATCGAATGTCAAATGTCAAATGTCAAATTTCATGACAATCCTTCAAGTTGTAGCCGAGTTATTCCGAGCGGACAGAAGGACAGACAGACGACGCAGCTAACAGTCGCTGTTCCTAATTTTATGAACGCGCCTAAATATGAAATCGTAATTATATCACACACGATGTTGCAAGTCGAAGCTTCAACAATCAATTCAGTGCGTGTCACACGATTTGCCGGTATATCGCACTTTGAAATTAGAAAATGTATTTACGGTTTTCGTGGTTTAGGCACATCCTGTGTTATGTCCAATGCAAAGGCTATATATCATTCAGTGTTGTTTACCTTTAAGACGGCGAGGTACTATCTTCACAGAAAATAATTAATTTTACTCGACGTTCATACTCAATCGTAATAGGAAGTGGTGAATCTGCATTAGCAAACAGAAGACACTTCTTATCAAATTTCACAACACAGCTATAGATATGTGCACTAACTGCTTCAAAAGTAGACACGTTCTACATACCCATTCGCAAACCCTGAAAATTAAAGATGAATATTTCTCCGAAACGTCACTAAACTTATAATACCACCTGAATAATCCAACTTTTTTATTCTCAGAATTCAACAAAACAGCTTTAGGTCCTTTGTTTTTGCAATGAATATTCAGGGATGTGAATAAAAATCCAACAGATGCAACAGTATGCAGATATTTATTCACTGCAAAACTACTCTACAAGTTTCGGGTGTCATAGCACCCATCATCAGGAGTATTAAAAACTGTAACCGCAGCCTCCGGTACAGGTCATACTACTTGTACCGCTACTCCCCTCCAACGTGGTCTGATCGGGACTCCGTATGACCTGTACTGGAGGCTGCGGTTACAGTTTTTAATACTCCTGATGATGGGTGCTGTGACACCCGAAACATTTAGAGTAGTTTTGCAGTGAATAAATATATGCATAGTGTTGCATCTGTTGGATTTTTATTCACATTGAATTACGATGCACGGAACCACGAGCTTAATATTCAGGGAGTTTTCTGTAAGACAGAAGTGCGTTCTTAAATAATATTTGAATGGACTTCAAATTTCGTTGGATTAAATCTTTAGATCGTAAATAAAAGAGAAATTCATTTACAGAAGTAAATTTCACGGTGATCGAGGTTTGGTATTTTGAGTTCTTGTTCTATCTCCATCCTCCAGGTGGTTGCTGAAGCATTGTGGAGGGAGCAGCTTTCCTTCGAAATGTTGAGGAAAAAATCCTAAACAAAGGATCATAACATGAGAAGCAGCTGTTCTGAACATGAAACATCAAGACGCTGTCTCAGAAAGCCAAGAAATACAACATCGATGAAGAACTCGTCAGCTGTCTAGTTGACTGGTATACATTTCAGTAATACGGGGTGAAGAAGTGATATCGCTCATTTGCGACAACAGTGTCACAACTCAAAATTTGTGACTTTTCAGGAGAAACGTTTAAAGTTTTGGAAGTGCTATAATTTTGTAAGTGTGCAACGACGACACAACTGCTCTCCAGCGGCGAGTTTTGCAAACTGCGTTATGACACTACACCTGTTAAAAGTGCATCTGCAAACGTTTCTTTCTATACCAATAACTCAAAAATGCCAAATTTTGAGTTGTGATATTCTTGTCGCAAATGAGCAATATATGTCATATACGTAATGGTAGAAACAAAATCATCAACAACAAAGGCTCCGTTCTTTAGTGAACATTGCCTCAACACATGACCCTCTCCCAGTAAGAACCGTATTTTCCACAAAATGATTCGCATATCAGATACAAAAAAACTTATTCATATTCTGTTTGAGAATACTATATATCAAACTGCAAAATTTAAATACATTGTTTGAACCAAATGTGGCATGTAGACGATTTTACCTCGAGTTAAAAAAATATTTAAAAAAATGCTGAATATCTTTCAAACGTCAGATTGTTGCATTAAATGGTGCAGGATGTAAATATAACAATAAAATTTCGCACAGACGCCATGTTGAAAACAGCGCAGTTCAATGACGCAACTCTTTTCGCGATTCTTAGCAAGGATCGACGGGTTCGACGTTTATTCGGGTGGAAAATCAGACATTGTACGCACAGTTGAACAATACGTTTTGGGAAGACGGAACAAACAGCACGAAAGAATGCTTCAAAATCAATATAATTTAATGGCAGTCATCTTGTGAACAGTTACATGACAGTGAAAGTTTTCCTTCTAGACTTCAAGATAGTAAGAAAAAACAGGAGTAAACTTCTAAAATGCGGTCGCAATGTACTACATAGCTTCAATAATCTTCCCTGAAACTGCTACTTGATTGAATTTCCTAGCTGTAAGATCAAGAGGATACAGCTTAACAAGGAAACAGAATGAAATAAGGCAAATCAATATGGCAGCGGATTTTCCTGCAGGCAATTTCTCTTCACCGCTTGCTGGTTTGGTAAGGTTTGTGATAAAGATTTGATCCAGGGTGATTTTGAAGCGAAAGGGAACGACACCGTATTTGATTGAACCGGAGCCACGGCCTATTCAAAAGCAATACTTCTGGATGCTGAAGAAGACGAATGCAGTGACAGTTTTTCTTCTTCACTTCCTGGAAAGAATTATCCGCAGACTTTATATCCTTTCCGATTTAGGACTTGTTTACAGTTCTCGCTTCATCTTCATCGTACAGACCAGAAGACAAACGGCTTACCTTATGTCCTTAAGGGCCCCATACACCGTAAGTTAAACTGCGCAGTTTAAATATGTAAAAAAATCTGCACGAAAAACTGAAATGAATGTGCTGTGCCACAGCATAGGTTTCTCATCAGGTTTGACAGTTTTTTTCGTCAGTTCTGTGTTCTTCTTGTGCGTGTGACTGTGGTTGATAAAGGATGGTAACCTGAGGAAACTGTAGGATTCCCTGAGTGAACTGCACAGTCCTCTATGTGAAAGACGACTGGAAAGGGCTGTTCTGAAGCCTGCGCTATTGCCTGTCAAAACTGCGCAGTTTACTCAGTTTTTCCGTCAGGTATGACGTCACACAGTAAAATCGCTAAGTTTAACTGGCAGTGTATAGCGCTCTTTACACCTGTCAAAGATTCCGGATAGCGCAGTCAGTTTAGTGACTAGACAAGGGGAGGTAAGACCAGAGGGCACATGGTTCAGTACCGGAAGGGCAAACTTCTTTCTTTTCTCAGTGGTATCCACATCCAGCTTTTAGGCAACGGAGACCGGGATCTTCAACCTCATAGGAACAGCGGCAGGGGCGTGAATTGTGCAATTAGTGACTACGGTTACAGGGCTACTGATAGGACAGCCGAAAACATAGGTTCAATTCCACGCAAGTGGATGCGATTTTTAGGTGGGTTCGTAAAATTGCAAAGCATGAATATTGGCTACGTTATGTTTGTCTGTCCGTCTGCCGTCAGTCCGTCCGTATGAAACAACTCGGCTGCCACTGGACAGATTTTAGTGAAATTTGATATTTGATTATTTTTTGAAAATCTGTCGAGAAACGTCAAATTTCATTCAAATCTGACAAGAATAACAGGAACTTTACACGAAGACCAATATACATTTTTCATCATATCCCGTTCAATTCCTCTTCAATGAAAAATGTTTCAGACAAAAGTTACAGAGCAAATCACAACACACATTTCCTGTTCGATAACTTTTGTTGTTGTTGAAAATCTTGCCGTTTACGAGATAAAGTGGAGAAATATAGTAGCGCCGGACAGCCAACAGACGATGCACATGCGCACTGCATGCTGGCTACCTAAGGATACAAACACACACTCAGAATATGTAGTACTTATTGATTTTCCACTGTAACGACGGTTGAACGAAAGCGCCTTAGTGTTACATTATACGTACAATTCTGTCTTGTTGTCTTTTGTACAGCATTGGGAGCGCCTCATGGGCCAATCCAGCTTCCTATTCTGTGGGTACAGCAGTTATTTTCGCGGTAATGAAAGCGGATGAAGCGTGAGACTGTCTATCGCCTCCATTTAGTGCCAAGACTAAGTATGAGCGTTGCCATAAATCCATTTTCCCATAAGCTTTCACGGCGTGCCTAGGGATAAACTTACCGTTATGATTCAGCAGTAACTGTGAGTATCAAAAGTACAGGAAATGTGGGTTCTGTATTTGTGTTCTGGAGATACCTGGTTCAAATCCTTGCCGCTTAATCTTGAACCCTGATTTTACCTCGATAAGGTCACAGCGCCGTTTTAGACCTGTTCACATAATTGAGAAAAGCTACTGTTAACTTCGTTACGTCTGTCGGTCCGTCCGTCGGCCCGAGTGCGTGGAATAACTAGGCTCTCACTGGAAGGAATATCATAAAATTTGAAATATGAGTACTTTTCGAAACCGTCAAGAGTACTGAAGTTTGATTACATGAAGATGTGCGTACATTTATTACGATATATGGCACAATTTTCCTTAAAATGGGAAATGTTTCAGATAGCAGTTGTAGAGAATATCAAAATATAATGTGAAGTTCAATAACGGGGTTTTCTCAAAAGCGTGCCGTTTACGAGATAATGTGGAAAATACGGCACAGCCGGACAGGCCACAGATGACAATAAGGTGCATGTGTATTGCATGCTACATAAATAAGGCTACAGACACACACACAGATTATGTAATACCGCTTTTCCGCGGCGCATGTGCCTTAATATTACGTTGTATGTACACTACCTGTCTTCTTTCTAAAATCTTTCCAATTCGTCATTCACCAGTCATCCTTCACGCTACGCCATATTGTCTGAACTTTGACAGCGACATGAACAGAGCACACTAGGCCTAACGGTCTATGTTAATATTTGATGTGATTGTAAGATATGAAAAGGTAAAGCAGTTCCATTACAGGCCCGAGGTGCCCAGAGGGTTCCGGGAATTTAAGGTTCCCAGATTACGTGAAAATGGTCCAGGATGGTTGTAAGGCTGTCAGCCTTACGCACCGGCCGCTTTTACCCCCAGGAAATACTCCTGGCACTCATTTCTCTTAGAGGCTGAGTCGACCCCAGGGCCATAGTGTGATCGGAAGGATTATGTCAATTAAAAATTCCAACGACATCATCTGGAATCGAACCAGTGACCTTCCGATTTGTAGCGCAGCACGATTATAAGACATGAAGGCAAAGAAATTTTGTATTTTGTTTGCCTCTACTAAGGTCACTGAGATGAACAAATTGTCTTGAAACGACTCGAACCCCAGCCAAGTGACTACGATGATCTCTCATTCACGGTCTGGTTCCACAGGGTGGCTAGAACCTGACATGTGACCGACAGAGCAGAATGAGACAGCCTTATCAGAAACTGCATAACACATGAACTGCGGCCGGAAAAGTATCGGTAAGGTTACAGTCCTATACTTGTAACACGTGTTGCGTTAGAGCTAAATGCAATATATTGACTGGCGGCGTAGAGCTACAATACACACATATCGCGTGAGGTTTATTGGCAGAATTGAAGAATTAAAAAAAGCAGGTACAAAGTAGATATATCGGAAGCAATCCCCCCCCCCCCCTTAAAATTTCACGCTTAATAATTGCAATATATACCACGTGCTGCAACTATAAAGGTTCTAAATTATCGCTTTCGAATAATTCTTAGTACGAGCAGAGCGAGTTGCCTAAATAGTATTACTGTATTGGCAATTGTGATGGAAAAGCAATGCACTTAATATAAGGCAGGAACTGAATTTTTATTTACGTTTAGGACAATTTCAGGATTCAATTTAGAGTGTTTATTAAATGCACCAGCAACCTCATCGGTCTGGACAGAGCAGTTTGCCCTTACTCTACATTTATGTTCCTTATTGTGCTTCCAGAACATAACGGTTGTTACGTTTAAAGCAACTCTTTCTTTAACAAAACAAGGAAGCTTGCATGCAGACATGGTAGGCATTACACGTAACGTATTATTATTTACATAAATTTCATGATCCGTTACATAATACAACCAAATCGTCATAATACTGATATGTAGACAGCAAGATGTTAATAATAAATAACAGGACTGAAACATAAACAACAGGGAACCGATGTAATGAGTCAGCCATTTTGTATCTAATAGACATGGATATTTGAAAATTGTCCCTAGAGGCATGAAGAATCCCTAAGAAGAATTCTGTAATAAACAGAAAAATAACTCAGGGGGAAGATGAAATGAGGTGCTAACGGGCAAAAGGAAGTAAGAAAACGAATGATTTATCCAACCTGTCTCTTGAACAGTGCAATTTTGGCGGGTTTCCACTGTAGCAGTAAGGAAACAGATTTTGGAGACAGACATTAACTTGGGAGAATGGGAATGGATAAAGAAAGGGAGCAAGGCGAGAAAATTGAGGCAGACTGTTAGGGAAGGGACAAGAATAAAGGAAAGGTGGGGTAAAAAAATGAGATTGAGTTCACTATGGAGAAAATCGCAAGGGAATTTGGTAAGAAAAAATACATATGAGAAGAAAAAACCGTAGGCGGTATGGGGAGTCGTGGAAAATATCCCTTACATTGCAACACAAATAAATCATCTGAATATATACATTTCTATTAAAAACTGCACTAAATTCGATAGACAGCTTGTTATCAATCTCTGTTGAAAGAATGGCACAGACCGATTCTGTAATTTATAACTCATTTTGTGGAGAATTTAGAGGTTCATACCAAAAGTATTGTAACCCTAAGGCATTGAAAATGTTCCCACTTAATTGGTATGAAGGCTGTGCCTGACACGGTCAGCTTAGCGATAATTTCTCACAATGTATCGTGAGGAACTGTGAACAAAGTGATGAAAACAGTCGTAAAACAAATGTTTTGGGTTCAGAGTGATTATTAATCAAAAACGTAAAAGAATGAACGGTCATTTACTCGTAGAATTCATGTTCTTTATGAGAAACGTGAAAAGAAATTTGGACAATTTCCAAAAGCCAGGGGTGCACACATTCCGGACGCCAGGTTGCCTGGGCCACTAAATTCTGTACGGTAGCACCCATTATTTTTGTGTCCTCAGTATGGAACTTGCTTCACTTCACCATTTTGATTCCTAGAATTTTGAGCTAGCCCTTAGATTATTGGAAAATATTTGCACCCCTGCCAAAAGAAATATGATGATTACATTGTAATCGAAGGAAAGCAGACGCTAAGATCTTGGTAGGTTACATACTTCCTTTTATACTTAATGTACTTGTGACATTTATTGCGTTTGAAAGCTATTATACTTGTTCTATTTATATTTGTTGCTACTGTCTTATGACTTTTAATCTTATGCATTCGTTCTTTGTTTGGTTATATATAACATCTAATTCTATTCAATTTATTCTATTCACGATAGTTGTCTTCCAGGTATGTGCAGTTTTTATAATTTAATAATACATACACAATTCTATTGTGTTAGTATTGTTGTATTATTTGAATCCTTATTTTACTGTTGTGCTTCGTATTTGAAATATTCAATGTTTTTCTCATGTATATTACAACAGTTATTTGTATATTTGTAAGTTTTGAGCAACCCTAAGTTTCGCGGTTTCATATGAGGACTTTTGTGTATAAACTGAATGGAAATGAAAATGAATGAATGAATGAAGTAATATTCGTAATGAAATACTTGTTAATTTGATCAAATATGATAATTAGTGGAAGTTCTTAAAATGCTACCCACAACTTAAGAAATGAGGAATAGAAATTAATGCGTACATTCACACAAACACTGCGCCGATTTGATCTCACGAGTTTGTACAACGCTGCGTCTTGCCAGTGTGGAATTCTTCGGCCATATTCCTGTTATTATCTTATATAACATTAAAAATACCTGGCGTTTATTTCCTGGTATCAAAATTGCTCCCAGGTACTACGTACATATATGTTTTCTACTGCGTTAACTTAGGACCGTTTTAGCTAACACTGGCCAGGGGGCTTAGCGATAATAAATGTCCAGAGCTTACGCAAAATTCAGATAAATAGAGTGTTTTACATCGCACTGGTTTACCGCTCACAGTACTCTGAATAATTACAGTATTTACATACTGAAATTAAAGCACACACATAGACGTGGTTGGCGAATATAAAGACTGTGTGTTGCGTAAAAGAAATTAAAAAATTCCATAGAAATAAAAGTGAGCTAAAAGGGATTTTCAATTACATTACTTTCGTCAATGTAACGGTGTAATGCATATATTTTTGTTGGCACGACCACTGAAGAAATATTACCATCTTTGGAATTAAAATCGTGTAACAGTAACGTGCTGGAATTCCATTATAATTCTGAAAAATTCAATTTTTAATATTAAGCTTACAAAAAATAAGAATCTTGAGTAAATAGGAATAATGTTTTATAATATATTAATAAGAAATTTTATAATTGCGGTGTAATGGGCAGAAAGGGTTTCTGAAATACATTATATCTCAAACCTGAGAGCACACTCTTTGCAATACGTACAAGTTTGTAACATCCAGAACTGTGCATTTTGCCAACAGAATACTTATATTTTTACATTTCATGACATTCTCACAAACAAAGTGATTGTTTGTCTAACAGTTTTAAGGGACTTGAAATACGAATGGAGAAACCATATATTTTGAGTGAAGACACCATACATTTTGAGTGGAGACACCATACATTTTGAATGGAGACACCATACATTTTGAGTGAAGACACAGTACATTTTAGTGGAGACACTACACATTTTGAGTGGAGACACCATACATTTTGAATGGA
>Ga0123357_10014076_pt1 | contig 10425 bp, 8 predicted proteins | sample TergutEmb28metaG_FD_89873 | JGI IMG/M metagenome (GOLD analysis project Ga0123357, IMG submission 89873) | Embiratermes neotenicus P4 segment gut microbial communities from Petit-Saut dam, French Guiana - Emb289 P4 | ecosystem: Host-associated > Arthropoda: Insects > Digestive system > Gut ...
ATATCCAGCTTACCATCAATACAGGAGGGGACGGAAACGACGGGAAGGACGCCAAGGAAAACAACAGGGAGGGAGCACGCGAGAGCGGTGGGAGCAAATCGAGAAGAGTGAAATGGGGAAGATATGTAGCACAAGTGAAAAAAAAAAAAAACAGAAATTCGTACAGTATTGTGGTGGGGAAATTTAAATGAAAGAGAACACTTGGAAGACGTAGGCGTAGATGGGAAGATTAAATTAAAAATAAAATATACTTGGAGGGCTTGGACTCTATTAATGTATTCCAAGATGGGGACAATGAAGCGGTTTTGAACACGGTAATAAATCTTCGTCTCCTATTAAATGCTGGCAATTTTTTGACACGTTGAGGAACTAAAAGCTTCTCAAGAAGGTGTGTATTCCGTACAGTCAAGACAGACAGAGAGACAGACAGACAGACAGACGGAAGGATGAATGAATGAATGGAAGAACAGATGGACCGACAGATGTATAGATAGAGGATAGACAGGTACTTAGAGAGACAGACAGACAGACACACTCACCTAATGAACGCAGAAGATGAATACCATTTCGGACGAAGTCGCGCCGTTTTACCCCATTTGTGTCTAGTACTGAGTTCCAGCTTTTACAATTATTTTTTCTGAAATGAAGCTACAACTTTCTACGCGCACAAAAATCCTACGTGAGACAACTTCAGCTTTCTATAGTTATATGTTATAAACTTTACATTAAATGTTGAAAAGCTGTCACGTTATTCGATGATGAAGGAGTTAAAGAAATTATATTCTCAAGTGACGCCGCTAATGCCCGCCAAAATTTTGTAAGTATCTTCCTGTTGTACCTTCGAAGCACGAAGTTAGCTTGAACAATATTTAAAATTTCAGATCTGCTGCGACACAAAAAAAAACCCTGTCCTCCACAAAACAAGGGATCCTGTGCTGTGTGTGTGTGAAAATACAAGGCGTTTGTTCTGAGAATAACAAGAAATACATAAATAGGCTTCGTGTGATAAATGTGGACACTTGTAAAAGTGAAGGTTGTTGGTAGAGTCCAGTTGAAACGTGATGGCACACGGTGACGCATGGGAGGGGAAGTGAAGGGGAAAATGGCGAATGGAGTGTGTAGCCAGTACCCTTCACACCACCTTGGATCATTGTGTATCCAGCATTACTACCAACCATAAAAGCTGATGCGCACAACTCGGCTGCCTGTAGTCGACTGAACTGACGCCCCTGCCGATTTAAATGAACTCGTCCGTTTCGCCGAAAGATAAAATCTGGTTTCTGCGCGTGTGCCATCACATTTCAAGGGCAGTCTACAAATAGTTACCAATGTGTTTTTAAGGGTTAAATAAAGAACATATTCATCAATATAAATATACAATGATGTATCAAACACAACAAAACGTTATTATGTTTCGTATTGTATTAGGGCAACATGTTTCGATTCTTATACAATCATCTTCAGGTCCTTCTAAGAATACAGATCCTTACTTAGCAATGTTTAAAATGCGCTGTGGGATCCCAAACGCTTACATTCTTGATAAAACTATGTATAAAATGCATGTGTCATTATGATTGTATAATAAGGACATAACGACACATGCATTTTATACATAATTTTATCAAGAATGTAAGCTTTTGGGATCCCACGGCGCATTTTAAACATTGCTACGTAAGGATCTGTATTCTTAGAAGGACCTGAAGATGATTCTATAAGAATCGAAACATGTTGTCCTAATACAATAATAAACATAATAACGTTTTGTTGTGTTTGGCTGATACATCATTGTATATTTATGCATGTATTAAACACTTCGGGATGGCAAATATTAAATAAAAAATTATTCGTCAATAACTTACTGTAAAAGAGATTGCCTGATGAATTAAGTACCGTAATTGTATGGGGTTTGTGGGTCTGGTAACTCAGTCGGTATAGCGACTGACTACGGGGTGGACGGTCCGGGATCGAATCCTGGTGGGGACGAGGTTTTCCGCCCGTCCTGACCGGCCCTAAGGCCCACCCAGTTTCCTATAAAATGGGTACCGGGTCTTTCCCGGGGGTAAAGTTCGGCAGGGCTTGCTGCTGACCACTCACCCCCTTCTAGTGCCGCGGTCATATAAGAGTAGAGCTATACCTCTACCTATCTTTTGGGCCACACCGGGCCTGTAACGGGAAAACTTTACCTGTACCTTTTTAATTGTATGGAATTTCCTGAGGTGATTCATGTTTTTGACGACATGAAACCGGCCACTTTATAAAATTCGAAGTTCTATTACAAAAACGACCTTGAAATTTTTAAATAAATCTAAAGTTGAGTAAGAAGTCTTTGACCATTTTTGCTGTGGGATATACAAGCACTTGTTCTATGTAAATGCCCGTAATCTTACTACTCTAATAACACTTTTTCGGTCACATATCTTCAAATGGCAGGTAATTATTATAATTCAATAACAGATAGGAATTAAGGGGCCGTGGTCTATTTTAAGGGATTTTACTAGAATATACCAGAAGTTTTCGAGTACAGATAAGAAGATATCGGTCAATGAATTCGCTTTAAACACGGAACTCACCTGAGTTGTAAGTAAGAATTGTTAACGACTTGACAACGGGAGATCAAGCTGTTACTTCCGGTTTTCAGAAATAATGACTTTTTATTGGCAAGATGAATATGAACATTTCTTACACAATTCTTTCTCTTTCTTTCATTTTTAATCTCTTATATACCAAATTTGAACGATATAACAGCATTCAATCATAAAGAGGCTCAAATTTCTTTCCAAATCCCGATACATATCTGTGAAACAACAAAGGGTCACGTCCCAGCTCACTGCGCTCCTTAACGTATCTATTGCGCTAGTTGTACAGAAACAATGTTGTTTATTGCGCTGGTTTTACAAAAACAACCTTGTTTATTCCCTGGTTTTACGGAAACAATGTTGTTTGTTGCTCTGGTTTTACAAAAACAACCTTGTTTATTCGTTGGTTTTACGGAAACAATGTTGTTTTTGCGCTGGTTTTACAAAAACAACCTTGTTTATTGCGCTGGTTTTACGGAAACAATGTTGTCACTTGCGCTGGTTCTGCAGAAACGATGTTGTTTGTTGCGCTGGTGTTACAGAAACATTACTGTTTCTTTTGCTGGTTTCACAGAAACAATGTTGTTTATTGCGCTTGTTTTACAAGAACAATATTCATTCATTACGGAACGTTCTTTTTCATTATTCTTTCATACTAATCGCTAAACAAGTCACATGTTGATGAAGCTGTCAGAGTGACCTGTGCTGTGCATTCCAACTGCGCAGTTACAACCAGTTCTGCACTGCACAAAAAGTTGTTTTGCCTCATATTCTGTCCATTCTGGTAGCTGTGACCACCAAATGCACTTTCGCAAGACGCAGTTATTGGCCATTATAGCAGCTTATAGAATATCTGCTGTGTTCGAATCATATGCAAGTACTGTTAGTAATTTAAAAGGCTATGGAATGGTGACGAGTGTTCATTTCGCGGTAACAAAATTGCTGTCTACCTCGGCTTCGTCCAGGGCAGGTCGGTGGTTCACGAACATCGTCACAGAATTGGCTAGGTGGGAGAGGGATCTGAATTTGATGCCATGTTCGTAACAACGTGACAGTTTATCTCGGTTGCACATTATAGGTCATCACGCTCATTTGTTAAGATTTTAGCTCAAGTTTACCATCAGTTATCGTACATGTCATCCTGGCGTTTAGAAGAGACGTAAGAGGCGCGACTTAAATAACGAGACTGATTTACAAAAGAGAGGCCAGGATATCGTAGTCTGTGCAGTGACTCATTGAGGGCTAGACGGTTTGGATTTTCGAACTCATTTGGCGGCAAGAGATTTTCTCTTCTTATTATGCGTCCATAACGGCACTGGGTCTAGTTCATTTTTGGCACCATTATGTTTAGAGGGGATGCAAGTTAATTTTCTTGTTACATTACTTTCCGAAATATTTTTATTTGTACTCTTCGAATACTTTTTGCACAAAATCCCAGTACAGTAACCTTCGGAGTGAAAATTGTCTTTTATTTACGTTCTTTTTTTGTGGCTAATATTATTTTTGTATTATTGTTATTAGTTCTGGGTTCGTAATTGAACGTTGTGTACTTGGGTCAGCAAGTTAATGAACGGGAATTGTAGAAATTAACTATAGGATTTAATTTTATCTTACATATATGTGTTCCAGCATATTAAAACTATACTCTCTATAAGCCAAGGTCAACAATTATCATTTAGGTTAATGACGAGATATTTTTTGTTGAAAACAGATTTCGAATTAAATTAAAGAAAGAGGTTGTATGGTTTGCAGAACGTTTATCTTCCGCCATGTTGTGCTGGAGGATTTCTCGGGCTTATCTTCAGAGTACTTCAGTCATCAGCTTTTTCTGGTGCAGTATTTTTTCAGCTTCTTTCGTCGGTGCATTTTTATGCAATGCTACAGAAACTTCGGACAACAAATGTGTGTGTGCGTGCGCGATCTCCGAATAATGTCAAGTTTTTCTCTGCAGCGTGTTATGTCTGTTACAATTTGTTCATTCTATAGGGCGGTAAATTGCCTAATATTATTTCTGGTACATGGTCTTACCATTTGTTCCTTTCCGCTCCAAGTTTTATTCTTCTTATTCTCTTTACAACTCAATTGTTAATTTCTACAAATTTAGTACTGCATTCGGATGTTTCAAAGCGACATTTCCATCCAGTTCTCATTCTTCTTACATGTCTCTTGTTTTTTAGGACTGTACAGGTACTCAGATATTGTTATTCTGCTGTCTTACATCATCTTTATTGTTGTTCCTATAGCACCTCTAAAGTAATTGAAGTATTCTCAGTTTGCAGTACGTAGTCACTCTATCGTAATAATAATAATAATAATAATAATTATTATTATTATTATTATTACCATCATCGTCTACTTTATTCAGGGCATTTATCTTTTTATTCCTGAGACAAACTATGTCCCTAAGGAATACAGTTATAATATTATTATTATTATTATTATTATTATTATCTTCATCATCTTCTCCTTTATGTAGGGTATTTATACTTATATTTCTGAGACAAATTATGTCCCTAGGGAATAGTTATTATTATTATTATTATTATTATTATTATTACCATCATCATCATCTCCCTTATGCATGGTATTTATATCTATATTCCTGAGACAAACTATGTCCCTAGGGAATAAATTATTATTATTATTATTATTATTATTATTATTATTATTATTATTTTGAGGTCTCTTGTCACAGGCCTTTTCTTCCTGGTACTTCACTTGAACCAGCGGTAAACCCCACCACTCAGGTTTCAAGTTCCACAAATTATTATTATCATTATCATTATTATTATTATCGTGTTGTTGCTTTCGAGTGTTTACGAAGTAATTGACTTTTCTTTTATAAATTGAACTGAACGGAATGATACTGCCCACATATTCAGAAAAACATTTTTTGTGGCGCTGCGGCCCAACGCGGGCCACGGCCTCCTCATTCTTGAGGTTTCTAGATCACACACAACGACGCATCACAGTCGGTAGGACTCCTCTGGACAAGTGATCAGCTCGTCGCAGAGACCTGTACCTGACAACACACAACACTCACAACAGACATCCATCTATGTCCCCAATGGGATTCGAACCCACAATCTCAGCAGGTGAGCAGCCATAGACCTACGCCTTAGACCGCGCGGCCACTGGGACCGGCTCAGAAAAAATCTTATCCCTTTTAATAAATTTTCTGTAACAAATTATAATATTATTAATGCTGTTGTTTTTATGGATGCCATTTCTCATGATATTTTTTATGTTTGTGTTTGTTTGTCATGCCTATTTTCCTTATGTTGTTATGCTGTCTCTGTAATTGACTTTATCGTTGTTCTGCCAGCATTTCAGTAATAAAGTACTGAATTATGTTAATTAAATGCCCTGCTTAATCACAATACTTTTCAAGATTATCGTGTGGATTTTTAAAGTGGTGTTAATTGTCTGCTGCAGTGCAGGACTGGTATTCCGACCTTTGCCTGGAGTTACTGAAGAAATCCCTAAACAATCTTAATCACAACAGTTCGGGAAGCGGCGTAGATAATACATGATGTGAAATTATTTCTTAGAAAGTATTATAAGAAGATAATGAATTGTTTAAACTCGCTAATATTGGGATAAAATTGCGGCTTTTTGTGCATACATTACTGGAACTCAGTGTTCCATAAAAGTGGGAAATTGTTACGTTACCGGAGTATACATTTTGGTGAAATACCCCACCAAGAAGGAACAGAAGTTAATATATTCTTCAATATTAATGTCGCATGGAAATAAATTATTGAGTCATTCAATCGAGTACTAAATGCAAAAGGCTGGGATTGATTCATAATTTATTTAAAATATATTTCCCTGAGCATATCGAATTATCTTCCCGGGTACCTTGTGAGACAGACGATTGAGCCGAAGAGGCAGACTCCTTGACGAGATATGATCCTATCTGGCTGACACTTAGAAGCCGGCTTCTCATTGCCTGTTTGCGTTAACAGATGTCACTAACATGCAAAACATTTTCGCACTCTGACATGTAAAGAACCAGATGTCCCCCTTTTCAGTCATTTCCTATCTTTACGACCAGCCTACTCTTTCGTCCAGAGCATGTACGTTAACCACTACGTTTGGTAGAAAGAAGATCAATAATATTTCGTGTTCCTTTTGTTGGATCATACTCCGCATTCTTGTGTCAGTTTATGCTGCGCCATCTCTTATTAACGGCTTGAACCACATTACCGCCCGCACTGTCGTACGGTATTAATTTCTGTTTGCCTAATAGGAACTTGTTTGCCGTGCTAATTCTAGAGAAGTACGCGTACTTAGAGAATAACTTATTTTGTATCTCAAGTGGTGCAAGACGGATTAATTTCAAATAGGACTTAATTATGGTTGAACTTGAAAGAAGAAGTGCATTGCGTTCGAAAATGTCAGTTTAGTAAAACGTTTGGACATGAGTTGAAAATTTAGCCCTTCGTTACCGGCCGAGACACGGATTTTAGAATCTAAATCTGCTTTACATTTACCACGCCTTCTTAACAGACAAAGAAAAAACGAAGAGTATTTTGTGGCGTTCATGTCTGTTCGTGTCATCTGTGCCATAACATCGGCACCCGAACAGTGGACATGTTTTCTTTCTCTGCAGTTTCCAGTTTTAGTGAACAACAGCGAGCTGAGATAACGTAGCTGGTACAGTAATTGAAATGGGGATTTGGCGACAGAGGAACCATCCTTCGATGTCCGACAAGCACAAGAGATCATTCTTTTCAAAGCTTCAAGACAGGCTCTGGGACCCACCCTTTCTCCTGTTTAGTGGGTGCCGAGTGTAGAGCGGCATAACCTGGTGTCGTCCGCTTACCTCCTTCTGTCGCTGAAGTTAAGAATGGGAGGAATTATTCTTCTATTTCCCTCCATTTACAATCAAGAGATTTATCGTTGCTTTGCCTTGACACCTAATACATTTACTGTTTTAAAGGGTGGAATGGATACACAAACTGCGAAGAAACAAAACAAAATGAAAATAATTATACCGTGAAATTTATGCTCCGAATTATGGAGTACCCATGCCTCAAGACTTCTCTCTACGTCGTCAGTTACTGTCTACGGAATATACATAAAGCAGTCCCGTTACAGGCCTGGAGTGGCCCAGAGTGTTCCAGGAAGTTAAGGTTCTCAGATTACATGACAACGGCACAGGATGGTGATAAGGTTGTAAACCTTGCGCACCGGCCGCCTTTACCCTCAGGAAATGCTCCTGGTACTCATTTCTGTTAGAGGCTGAGTCGACCCCAAGGTCATAGTGCGATCGGAAGGATTATGTCAATGAAAAATTCCAATGACACCATCTGGAATCGAACCAGCGACCTTTCCGATTTGTAGCACAGCACCTTAACCACTGTGCTACCGCGGTCCCCATATATATATAAAACAGACGAGTAAATTAGTGAGTTTCTGAACATTAAGGAGCATGTGTTATGAAATCAAGCCTGATGCTCTTATCAAAATATTGCAACGCATTGTTTATCCCTTCATAATATAATATGATATAAAACGCGCTGGACATGCCTACGTTTATTCGTTAACACAATGCCAATCCTTGCAGCTTGTTTAGTTGAAACGCAGGGACTTCAATACAAGGACAGGTCAACTAGTTACGCTTGTGTAGAGTCAAAAAGTTGATCAAATTTCTCAACTGACCAGTCAAAACGCTCGGGGAAACTCGGTCATTGACTTGGGCCATACTATGATTTATGCGGCTAGTCGCCGGTCTGTCACGACGGAGGCCCGGGTTCTGTCACGGACCAGTCCATGTGAAACCTGAGATGGTGAAAGTGTCATGAGCGATGTTATATTAAATCAGGAATTGACAACCTCGTTAAAGTAGATCACTGACAGGTGACGGCATATAATTTGTTCAGACCTTAACTTCATATAACTAATAATTAAAAACTCTTTCCTACTTCACAGAGAAAGTGCTGTTTGTCAGATACAAAGACCAGTTAATTTACTCTGTATGGGGGAATAAAGGCTCTTTTTCCGGGGATAATATGAAACACGTAAATAAATATACGGAAAAAATATCAACTTTTGCTGTACAAAAGGAGGTACGTATAAATATAACAACCATATAGAAAGTTGACTTCGTGTGGAATTTAATTACATTCGAGCTATAGAACAAAATTAAATTTAACGCGATATTCTGCCACATCGTGAGTACGCATAGGTCAAGTGCAGGCGAAAATCACCCCAGTTCTTACGCTATTCCGTGCACTGAAATAATTTCTCATCCCAAAATCTTCCAGCCAATTTTTGAAGGAGCAAAATTAATGTCAACCCATTACTTTTGAAGTGTGACAATCGCCAGGAACGGTTTGGGCGATATTTCAATCACAAAAATCCCTGCCTTTGGATTTGTTTGTTTGAAATAAAGTAAAATTTTCCTTGGTTACGCCGCTGAAAACTTGTAAGAGGTGTATGAGTGTATCTCCACTCAATCTTATCCTTGGCACTGGATAATGGAGGTGATGGTCAGATTCATACCCCGACCGTTTTACCCCTGGTTACCCCTTGAACAGTTTGTTAAATTAGCTCCACCGCCAGTGTGGACGCTTTTTTAAAAAAAAAAAAAATTCCTCTTATCCATGTTGACGGTCCAGACATTAGCCCAGAACCCTTTATGCACTTGTAATTGTAACATGATTCGTTCTTGTTGCAAATTGTATTTTCATTTCATTTAGTAGCGATGACATGGCCATCCAGACCGAAGCCGTCCATTGTACTGACTAAGGCATCCCGACAAATGGAAATTTAATATTGCCTACAATATTCTGATACTATGTTTCCTCCATTTCATGATTTACGCTTCTTTTGTATTACGTTTTTGAACTGAACACGTAACACGAATTGAATAATATATTACATCCGCTATAATATAATAAATACAAAATAGTATGTGATGTTATTGATTCACTTGATAAAGAAATATAATACGGACGTCATGATTGATTGTCTCTTCGTGTGTAATGTCATGTCATTTAAATGACTTCGGTAACAAATGTTACGGACCCCTTCATTAATATCATTAGGCGAACTATTTTAGTTACGTGTCAGCCTACTATAGCAGTAGGTTATTTCGCATATCAAATTTCTCAGACAGGGCTTATTCCAAATGAAGCAGATTCAGTTCCTAGTGAGAATGTGTTTCGGGTGGGGAAGAAACTAAATGCGTACAGGATTTCGGTTGGGAAACATGAAGAAAAATGGGTCATTTGGAAGGTACTGGGCTAGAGGGGTGATAATATTACAGTTTATTTTAAGGAAGCAGGGTAAGATGGTGTGAACAATATGCATGTGGATCAGGATAGGGACAAGTAGTTAGACTGGTGCAATCAGTAATGATAATAGCGTGGAAAAAGAAATACAAAGACTATTTTGACCGGCAAAAAAACTTATTTTGCCGCTATAAGTCTCTTCAGGAGTCGACCTTTATCCAGAGCTACTAAAATTATATTGTACAAGACACTAATAAGACCGGTAGTGTTGTGTGGAGCGGAAGCATGGACATTGACGAAGAAAGAAGAAAAAGCGCTGGTAATTTTTGAAAGGAAAATATTTAGAAGAATATATGGTCCTAAATACGAAAACGGGGAATGGAAAAGTCGGACGAATCGAGAACTAGAAGAGACGAGCAAAGGAGGAAATATAGTAAAATGGAAAAAAGGCAAAGGATAAGTTGGTTAGGTCACCTAGAGAGAACGGGGGAGGATAAGATGCCCAAAAAGATCTTCACTCAAGAACTGGAAGGGACGAGAAGAAGGGGAAGACACAGGAAAAGATGGAAAGAGGAAGTAGAAAGAGATCTTCAAGTGCTGGGAGTGAG
>Ga0123357_10014077_pt1 | contig 10424 bp, 10 predicted proteins | sample TergutEmb28metaG_FD_89873 | JGI IMG/M metagenome (GOLD analysis project Ga0123357, IMG submission 89873) | Embiratermes neotenicus P4 segment gut microbial communities from Petit-Saut dam, French Guiana - Emb289 P4 | ecosystem: Host-associated > Arthropoda: Insects > Digestive system > Gut ...
CCAAGTTCGAATATTTAACACTTTTTTAACAATTCATTTTTCAAATCATAAAAACTATTAAAAATACTTATTCGGCTATCATAGAGAACAATGCTGAGTATGGGGAGGAACCGGAAGTACGCCTCAAATCAAAAAAACTTTAACTTTTTCTGCTTGACAGTTTAACAAAATCTACAAGAACATTCCATTCGTTTTTTTGTAAATTCGCCGTAGGCGATATCAACAGAAAACGGATGCGATACAATTTTATATTGTAGGACATACACCGTGAATGCCCTACGGGCAATGGAAGATTGTATCACACTATTTTCTATGGATATGAATCGCCTATGGCGAAATTACAAATTGAATATCAATACATTAAAAAACTCCTTATCACGAACTCAGGTTAATAGAATTTCATGCAAAACGAATTTGCGATAAAGTGTATTTATTTTTATGATTCTTTTTGGAAATTTCATTTCTTTGTTTTTACTTTGTACTCGTAATTGAATGTGAGAAATGAAATGAATAATTATGTCAAATTGTGAAATGCATAATACACATCGGAAAATGAGCCAACAAAACATAAGAACAGCTGATTTTTTTGAGGGAATACCACAAAGTGCTCCGGTAAGGAATGATAAAGAATTATTGGAGGCATTTACCGATATATCCGATATGATGTCGGAAGCGTTGATTATGCTTGATTTCCAAAAGAGAAATTTTTTGTATGTGTCATCCCATTATTTATTTTTGGGTGGCTATACACCTGAAATGGTCAAGAGAGAAGGATATGAATTTTTTAAACGAATGCTTCACCCTGAGGATTTGCCATTATGGAGGGATATCCATGTTATCTTGTTAAAAAGTCTTTACTACCACCAATTGCCGACAGAACGAATTCATTTTTTCGGATGCACGTTGCGAATACGAAGTTTTTTGTCCGACGAAGATAAAAAACCTGACTATCTGATGGCTTATTTGAAGATAAAACCCCTATTTCTGCAGAATCTTCCATGTATGGGTATATGCCTGTTATCTGTTTCCGTAGTTCCCAATTCAGGCAATTTGTGCGTTTATTATAACAATTGTGATTATTCGACATATTCTTTTATATCCGGGAAATGGAGCTTTCATCCTTTTGCACCATTAAGCAAAAGAGAGAAACAGATACTTGTATGGTGTCAGGAAGGGCTTTCCAATAACGAGATGGCCGATAAATTGAATCTTACGGTCAAAGTGGTGGAAAAGGTAAAAACTTCGCTTTTTGAAGAACAGAGTCTATTCGATGAGTTGAATCTAAATTCCTTTCCAAAAAAACTTCAGTACGCTAACAATCGTTGCCTTATCTATCAATCGCCTGCCCTTGAATCAAACAGACAGGGAAGAAGAAAATATCCCCCCCGAAAATGCAATAAAATATTTATTATAAGCATTTTACATGCAATTGTCAAATCAAATGCGAAATGCCGTATAATTAAGAAAACAGAATAATTTAAAAAATAGGGAACTCCCTATTGCGGCGGTTACTCTTTATGCATAATTTTGTATCGCATTAGAAATAATAAGATTACTTTTACAAAAAATAATCGCGGATGCCGAAAAGCGTTTAGAGTAGGCTAAGTAATAAATTAAATATTAAAATGGAAAAGTTGGAAAAATTAAGTGAGTTAGAAATGAAAGAAGTAAAAGGTGGTAGTACTTGTGCTTTGTATCCATGCGATTTTTTAGGATTGTTGAGCCAAGGTAGCCCTTATAGTTGTACTTTATGTAGTGCGAAACCAGGGCAACCAGTGCCACATTACTAATGCTTTGAGTAATATTCAGAAAGCGCCCGATTGTTCGGGCGCTTAAAATTCTTCATAATGACAATAGTTTTCGATATTTTTCCATCGCACGGTCATCAGCATGCCAGTTACAAATTAGCTAAACTTTTGATGGATAGTGGACATACGGTATATTATATCGGACAGTACCAATATTTTAAAGATTTATCAACTGAATTCAAACGCCGATATATTGACCCTCATATATTTAGCTTTGTTGAAGTTTGTTCGACAAGTATGTGGAAAAATATGAAAATAGCTTTTAAAGAAAAATGGGATCATAAAATTTATACAGCCAAACAAAAAACGATAACGCTTTATGATGAACTAATAGACAAATTAAAGCCTGATGTCATACTAATTGATCACCATTATGTTCAAAAAGCCATATTGTATTATAAATACCAAATTCCCATTATCAGTGTTCAAACGGCGCCGGCTTCGGAGATGTGTCCGGCAATACCGCCTTTTCGTTCGGCGCTTATACCTAATTCAAGTGTATTTTATCGAATTTCTATCTTATACTTGTGGTACTCCTATTTATGGAAAAAGCGAATTCGCTTTTTCTTAAATAAGATCGTGTTTCTCGGAGAAGACCATTTGTCGGATCTCATGCGTTTATCCAAACAAACAGGATATCCGTTAAAGAAACACATCGATTATAAGCATTATAAAGGCTATGGCGAATTCGGACTAAAAAATATTCCTCAATTATTGCTGTCGCCTCGAGATTTTGATTTTCCACACCCGCTAAAAGAAAATCAATATGCCATCGGCCCGTTACTACTGAAAGAAGACGATGTGAAAATAAAAGACCGGAGGTATTTGGCTGTTACACATCGAATCCGGCAAGAGAGAGAAGAGCAGGAATTGCCGTTTATCTATTGTTCGTTAGGTACTTTAAACAGTTTTGGTTTGAACAATAGCATTAAAATATTTCAGCAAGTGATCGAAATCGGCCGAAGAAATCCCAACTATCGAATAGTCATTTCATGTGGAGAATATATTAATCCGGCCCAATTACTTCCGACGCCTGAAAATGTATTTTTATTCAAATCGTTGCCTCAAAAAGATATACTGCACTATTGCAACATGATGATTGCCCATGGCGGGCAGAACAGCATCACCGAATGTGTGATGAATAAGGTACCTTTATTGATTTATCCGTTCTTTAAAGGCTCCGATTTGGGAGGAAATTCGGCGCGTGTGGTCTATCATGGAATTGGGAACAGAGGACTTATAGACAAGGAATCCGTCGACCGGATGGAAGAAAAAATTCGGGATGTATTGACTAATCCGGTCTATCGAAGTAACATTCATGCTATGCGATTGAAATTTGAAGAAAAAAACAATTCAATGGAAGCAATCGAAATTATTGAAACTATTGTTAAAGCATACAAAAGTGGAAATTAATGCAATTGACAAAACATTTGTTCGGAGCGAAGTTCAGAGTTCGGTCGCTGTCTGCGTAAAATCCTTGTTGTCTTATTTTAATATTCGTTTTAAACAAGAGGATTTGAATGAGAAACTGATAATAGACGACAAAGGCAAAGCTACACTGGCCGATATGTCCACCACCTTTGAACGTTATGGTTTGATAGCAGAAGGGTTTCGGGCAAAAGCGGTAGATAACCTTGATGTCCTATCGAATCCGGCAATCATTCCTGTTTATTTGGAAGATGGCCATACAGATTTTGCTATTTATTATGGGAAACTCGAGAAAAAGTATCTGATAGGATTACCTTTTTGGGGCTTAAACTTATATACCGACTGGGAATTGGAAGCTATGTGGGATAATCATATTCTGCTGGAAATGAAAAAACCGGATTAAATTCAGTCACTTATTATATTGAAAACAATATGAAAACCCGTTTGCTCTATTCGATCACTTTGCTTCTCCATGCAGGAATGCTCCTTGCCCAGGAATCGCCGGTAAAAACAACAATCGGCGCTTTTCAGGATTACACCGAAAATCATCCGGTAGAGAAAATCTACCTGCACTTGGATAAGCCGTATTATGCGGCAGGCGAATATCTGTATTTTCGAGCCTATTTGACGGATATAAATTTGAATCAGGAAAATGCGGTTAGTAAGATAATCTATGTAGAACTTTCGGATGCTAAAAAGAATTTGGTGAAACGCAGCTTGCTCTATTCCGAACAACAGGAATTTGCGGGACAAATCCTGCTTCCCGACTCGTTGCCTTCTGCCAATTACCATCTGCGAGCCTACACCAATTGGATGCGGAATGCCGGCGAAGATTATTTCTATCATCGGGATATCTATATTGGAAACACCAGTGAAAAGAAACAGGAGGCGCCATTACAAACGTTCGACTATTCGGTCACGTTCTTTCCCGAAGGCGGACAGCTCTTGGGCGGATTTTCTAACAAGATAGCCTTCAAAGCCTTGGGAAATGATGGCTTCAGTACAGAGATTACCGGTGTTCTCACGGATTCGGAAGGCAGTGAATTGCTTCAATTCCATAGCGTACATTTGGGAATGGGTGCTTTCAATTTCACTCCTGAAAAAGGAAAAACCTACCAAGCGACCGTTCAATCCAACGGAATATCGAAAACCTATCCTTTGCCTGCTGCAACCGAAGGGCTTGCTTTATCCGCCCGGCAGGACGAACAATCAGTTATCCTCACTATCCGTTCAACGAATACCCATCCCGATTCGATTTATATCATTGGCCAGTCGAGGCATACAGTTTGTTATGCTTTGGAAGGACTAACAAAAGATCGTGAACAGAAAATTATAGTAGATAAAACCAAATTCCCAACGGGTATTGCACAATTCATTCTGTTCAAAGACGGTCGTCCCGTGAGCGAGCGGCTGTTGTTTATTGACCGAAAAGACGATTTGCATATCGACATTACTCCCGACAAAGAGGAATACGGTGACCGGGAGAAAGCCACGGTAAGAATACAGGTAACTGACAATTCCGGCCAACCGGTCGAAGGCAGTTTTTCGCTGTCTGTTACCGACGACAAGACCGTTCAGCCTTCCTTTGATACGCAAAATATCGAAGGTAGTCTGCTGCTGGATTCCGATTTGAAAGGCTATATCGAATCGCCCGGCTGGTATTTCGCCGGAAATGAACTCGATCGAACGGAAGCGCTTGACAACCTGCTTTGCACGCAAGGATGGAGTCGTTTTGTGTGGAATAAATTACCGGCCTCGGAAGAATCAGCTTATCCGGCAGAAAAAGAATTTCAGATAACGGGCAAAGTAACAAATCTGTTCAAACAACCGGTGAAAGAAGCCTCTGTCATTTTATTGGGTACTAAAAACATACCTGGTACAACGACAACCGATGCCGACGGACGATTCGGCTTTTACGGATTCAACTGTCCCGAAGGCTCTGAGTTTGTTCTGCAATGCCGTACTAAGCGTGACCGAAAAGCAATGATTGGATTTGCATTAGACAAACCCACAAATGTCTATACTCCAACAACGGTGATACCGATCACTCCAACAGAAAACAAACAGAACCAAGCGTTGTTGGAAGTTTATACGGAACAGGCCGGACACTGGAATGGCCAACAAATGATCCAATTACCCGAAGTAAAGATAGAGACCCAAAGAGTACCTCTGCATAGGGAATCTTTTGGAATTTCCAGCTACCGTTTGGGCGAAAAAGCGCTTGATAGGCCATACCCATTAAGTACCATACTTCAGGCGTCACCTTCGATTACAAGAGGAGTTAACTGGCAAAATGTTATGTATATTGTAGATGATATGATGATGGACGCTGATGAGTTTAAATACAGTTATGGTTTAATGCCTGCAAAGATGTTTGAATCGGTAGAGATCTTACGGGACGTAGATAGTTTTGCCTGTTATGGATTTGCTGCCAGTGGCGGTGCGTATGTAATTAAAACTAAAATATACAATGGAAATTCTGAAGTGCCGGACGCCTCCATTGAGGTCTATAGCCCCGAAGGCTATTGCGTTCGAAAAGAATTTTATGTTCCCGATTACGACCAGCCGGGAATGAAGAATGACTCGACGCCCGACCTTCGCACCACCATTTACTGGAATCCGGAGGTTCGTACCGATAAAGAAGGCAAAGCCCAAGTCCGTTTCTTTACGGGAGACGATACCGTATCTTATTCGTATGTGTTGGAAGGGATTGGTGATGACAAAATTGGTTTTGCAAAAAAATAGTACCTTTGCATATCAAATGTGCCGGTAAAAAACAGTATAATATACAACCAATGAAAACAAAAAACGTAAAATCGACCATTACTTTATTCGTAATGTGTGTGTGTTTCTCTTGTAGTTGCAGCGATTGGGACGTTGAAGACCAAACAGTGCGGAAAGCTATTTTGGGGAAATGGGAATTAATAGCAGAAGGTGCAACTGAAGACACTATATATGATCTAAGTGATGGAGGATTATTTTGGACTGACGCAGAATTTCGTTCCGATGGAACTTTTGTTTTTTTGGATTCGCACACTTACCCTGTGGGGGTAATAAGAAGCGGTACATTCAAAATCTACCCGGACTTATTAGTTAGTTTTTTCAATGGTATAAAATCTTCTCAAAAATATTATTTTAGTGGTGATACGTTGCTTTATATAAACGATTTTGATGTTCCTCCAATTCCTGAAGACTTATATGTATATTCTCCTCGTTGGTTTGTTTATAAACGGAACAACTAAAAATGATATCATAAAAGAGAACCGGTTGAAGCCGGTATCCAATTGAAAGACGGAGACGATCAGCCGCTGAAGGGAACCTTCTCGATTGCCGTAACCAATGATAAAGAAAGACCAAGGGAAGTATATGACGGAATTGCAGGTTAATAGGGTGTCAAATAATAGAAGGTAGATTTAATTTAACTTTTTCTACTTTCCTTAGGTATCCCGATTCTTTCATTCATTGCCGCCGCCGCTTTTCGTCCGTCGCCCATAGCGAGGATGACGGTAGCTCCGCCTCGAACAATATCGCCGCCGGCAAAAACGTCCGGCAAATCGGTTTGTAACGTATCCTGATTGACGATAACTGTCCCCCATTTGCTGATGTTCAATCCTGTAAAAGCATTTGGAATAAGCGGGTTGGGTGATACTCCAATGGCGACGATGACCAAGTCGACATCGACGGTCTCCGTAGCTCCCTGAATTTCAACCGGTCGCCTTCGCCCGGAAGCATCCGGTTCTCCAAGTTCCATTTTCTGGAGAATCATTTGCTTTACGTGCCCGGTTTCATCGCCAATGTATTGAATGGGATTATGAAGATTCATAAAGATAATTCCTTCTTCTTTCGCATGATGAATTTCTTCCAGACGAGCCGGCATTTCTTCTTCCGAACGGCGATAAACAATCATGGCTTTCTCAGCGCCTAACCGTTGCGCCGTTCGAACCGAATCCATTGCTGTATTTCCTCCGCCGATGATGGCCACTTTTTTGCCGAGGAAAACAGGCGTATCGGATTCGCGGCGGTTAGCGCCCATCAAATTAACACGGGTAAGATATTCATTGGCCGATAAAACGCCCGCCAGGTTCTCACCGGAAATGTTCATGAAATTAGGCAGGCCGGCTCCACTGGCTATAAAAATACCTTCATATCCTTCTTCATGCAAATCCTGATAGGTAATGGTTTTTCCGACAATACAATTCGGAATAAACTTCACACCCATTTTTTCCAGATTCTCTATTTCTACATCTACAATCGTATTGGGTAAGCGAAATTCGGGGATACCGTATTTCAATACTCCTCCGATTTCATGCAAGGCTTCGAAAACCGTAACGTCATAACCATATTTGGCCATATCGCCTGCGAAAGACAATCCTGCCGGGCCTGAACCGATTACGGCGATTTTTATTCCATTGTTTTCAGCAATTTCCGGTATGGAAATCATGCCGCTTTCCCGTTCATAATCGGCAGCAAAACGTTCCAGATGTCCGATAGCCACCGGTTCGCCTTTCGTTTTCAAATGAATACAGAGGCTTTCACACTGCTTTTCCTGCGGACACACACGACCGCAAACGGCCGGCAGGGAAGAGGTCGCTTTTAATGTTTTAGCGGCTTCCAACAGTTCGTTGCGCTCAATATGCTTTATGAATGTAGGAATATTAATTTCCACCGGACAGCCCTCCATGCAATGAGGGTCGGGGCAGTCCAAACAGCGTTTGGCTTCCTGTAAGGCTTGTTCTAACGTCAATCCCAAATTCACTTCCTCGTAGCAGCGGCTGCGGTATTCTCCGTCCAATGCCGGCATCTTTACGCGTGGAATGGCTATTCGCTCTTTATTTTTTAACTCTTTACGCAATTCCTGACGCCAAGGCTCGTTCCGTTGCGCTTTAATATATTCCGAATCAATCATGTGCTATACTGTACTATCTTCTTTTTATAAATTATTCATACCCTTTGTAGGCATTCAACCGCATCATCATTTCGTCGAAATCCACTTGATGAGCATCAAATTCGGGGCCATCGACACAAACAAAGCGGGTTTTCCCGTCGACGGTGACCCTGCAAGCGCCGCACATTCCCGTTCCGTCGACCATAATCGTATTCAACGAGGCAACGGTAGGAATTTCATATTTCTTAGTCAATAAGGAAACAAACTTCATCATGATGGCCGGTCCGATGGTTACACACAAATGGACAGGTTCACGGCTGATAATTTGTTCTACACCATGAGTTACCAATCCTTTTTGGCCATACGAGCCGTCGTCGGTCATGATGACGACTTCATCGGAAAACGAACGCATCTCTTTTTCGAGGATAATCAATTCTTTTGTACGGGCAGCCAGTACGGTAATCACCTTATTCCCTGCTTTTTTCATTGCTTCGACGATTGGAAGCATAGGAGCTGTTCCCACACCGCCGCAGGCGCAGACAACCGTACCGACATTTTCGATATGCGTAGCTTTACCCAAGGGGCCTACCAGGTCGGTAATACATTCCCCTTCAGCCAACGCACAAATTTTAGCAGTCGATTTGCCGATTTTCTGAATCACCAACGTAATTGTACCGGCTAAGGTATCTGCAGCCGCAATAGTCAAAGGAATACGTTCGCCGTATTTACCCACTTTCACAATGACAAAATGGCCCGCCTTCCTCGATTTTGCGATCAGAGGGGCTTCTACTTCCAGCTTGACTACGTTTTCGGAAAGAAATTCTTTTTTTATAATTTTATTCATTCTAAAGAAATATTCGCATTAGTATCAAAGAGAGAGCAAAAGTAATAAAAAATTGGTAAAGTTAAGTAAGATGGCCGGAAGATTCCTTCCTTTGTTCGGAAGGATACCTCGCTTTGTAAGGAGGAAAGTTTTACCAATGCCCGTCATCACGAATCGCTCTTTGTCCGATTCAGTGTCCGCATTCTTACTAACGTATCGGCAATCAGCAATAATAAAACAGCTAATCCGATAACCATCAAGTTGGGATTGAGGTCGAAATGTATTTTAGGGAAAGAGAAAGAAAACCCCGGAAGAAATATCGTACACAAATAAACAGTCAAAGCAGGAAGGATAAAAATACCTAAAATGCCGGCTGCAATCTGTCCTGCAAGCACCCACCGTTGTTTCCTTTTTTCCAGTAAAATTTCCTTATCAATGCGCAATAACAAACGATCCGTAAAATCCGCAGAGGGTTCCTCGAATGGGATTTCACCAAATAACTTACTCAGGTTATCTTCCGACAGGCTTTTATTTGTTTTCATCTTGTAATAATCTATTTATTTCCAAAGCTAATTTTTTACGTATCCGGTGCAATTTCACTTTCACATTGGCTACCGATAAATTGCCGATTTTACTGATAGCCTCAATGGGTTGCTCCTTATAATAGTACAAAGTAACTAAAAATATTTCATCCGGCGAAAGTTTTTTTAGCGCTATATCCAAATAATGTAATTTTATATCCATTAATTCAAACTCTTCCTCATCGCCGGACGCTTCGTTGACTGTATCGAAATTATCCTGGATGGATACAAACGATACTTTTCTTTTTCGTAACTCCGAGATCGTAGTATTGTAAGCAATCCGGTACAGCCAGGTCGAAAATTCGGATTCTTCCTTGAATTGTTCCAATGATTTAAATACCTTAACAAAAATTTCCTGCATAATATCTTCCGCATCTTCCCGATTGTCAACTATTTTAAGAACAATAGAAAAGACCATTTTCTGATAATTCGAAACAATGGCCGAAAAAGCATGGATATCTCCTGCTTTCACTCGTTGTATATAGAATAAATCATTTGAGCTCTTCATATTGTTTTAGACGCATATTTCGCCGACGGGTTACAAAAGTACAAAGAAAAGTGACGAGTGACAAGAAATTCATCACCCGTCACTTGTCACTTGTAACTTGTCACTTGTAACTTTTCTCTAACATTTAACAATTATTAACCAAAAATATTTGGTTGGTATAAAAAGAATGTTCTATCTTTGCGGTGTATTAAGACACTATTACACTAATTTAATAATACATATAAGTTATGATTTATTTTGAAAACATCGATTTCAGTTACAGTTCGAAGGTTAAACTCCTGTCGGACGTAAATTTGCAGCTTGAGCCGGGACATATTCACGGCTTGCTCGGAAAGAACGGCGAAGGCAAGAGCACCTTGCTCAAGTTAATCGCCGGATTACTGTTTCCCCA
>Ga0123357_10014078_pt1 | contig 10424 bp, 4 predicted proteins | sample TergutEmb28metaG_FD_89873 | JGI IMG/M metagenome (GOLD analysis project Ga0123357, IMG submission 89873) | Embiratermes neotenicus P4 segment gut microbial communities from Petit-Saut dam, French Guiana - Emb289 P4 | ecosystem: Host-associated > Arthropoda: Insects > Digestive system > Gut ...
TCAGAAAGTAAGTACGGTTTCGCTGTAAAAAATCGAGTAAGGTTTCGTATAAAATTTTATTGTTATCAGATTCTACATTCTTCAAACTATTTTTCCACATATTCGCCGCCATTATTGAGGCACGTATCCTAGCGGGGCACAAGTTTTTGTATACCCTCCTTATAGAATGCGACCGCCTGCGACCCAAATGACTACTGACAATGTCATAGAGTAGAGTCTTTGAAATCTGAGGAAAGTGCAGGAACAGATCAGAAACTGTGAAACGTCTGTCGTCACGCACTCTTTCATTGACCTTACGCACCAAATCATCATTCACCAAAGATGGACACCCATTTTGCGCTTCATCGTGCACGTTCTGTCGTCCTTCATTGAACATCCCAACCCATTTCCTAACCATGCCATCACTCACCACATTGTCACCATACACTTGACAGATTTGGTGATGAATCTCACTTGGTAGCACATTTCTAGCGTTCAAAAAACGAATTAGAGACCGTATTTCACAGTCGGCGGCCCCTTCAATTGTCTTAGACATGTTTAACGCAAGGAACAAACATAAACATAACACGAAATTCACGAAATGGCGTCTGTGGCCTCTCAGTTGATAGAGGAAGTCACTGCACATGCGCAAAGTGACAGTCTCGAGGATGCGCTAGAGATATGCGCAGACGGTATTTACTTTCCGAATAACCTACGTATCTACATATTATATACTGTGCATTAGTTGGATAATAAAGTGTTTAATTATCATCGATGCACGGTGCAAACATGAAGATTTTAGAATGTATTGTTTGTCAGGTAGACGGACAAATTTTAGGGCGCTGAACCGTTATTTAATCTTAAAAGACGCTAGCATTATTATTCCATCCACAAAGTTGCACATGTTCCATTGGAAGTATCGATAAAGGTAATAATGCGGTTGTTTACTGGAAATTAAACAAGATCAATCACGTATTTGAATTTTAATCACCAGAATGTAGGAAGATGCTGTGTTTGTATTCTTTCGTGCTTTTCTTGTGTAGTTGCTGACATTAAATCTTTTTATCTAGCAACAATTATTCAAATTCGTTTTCTATTCATCTAGAAGTTCAGAACTTCCATAAAAATTTAACCCTTTTTCATATTTTTCTTTCGACGAAGAAGACATTTTTATACAAATTTTAAAATTTTGCACATTAGGCACTTATGAATATTTTGGTGATCTTCCTGCATTCTGACCCCATCTAAGTGCCAAGCATTTCCGCGAATGTGACTTTGATGCATGAAACATTAAACAACAATTAAATCATCGTTAAATTTTAGGCCTCTGGTAGCCTAGCAAAATGGATTATCGTATTAAACTCATCTACCTAAGAGGATTCCGAAAGATGACACATTTGTGGATACTGTGGCATTATTCTCATGGCAGGATGTAAGTTGATTCGCAAACAAATCCTTAATCTGAACGTTTTAACCATTTAAATACGAATGTCAGGCTGCTTTATTTAAAGACCCAGTCCGTACCGCGCTGTAAACACTTTTCATCTCGGTTATAAAATCCAACCAGTTTATGACGTAAGTGGCACAAGTCGCTGTTTGTTCTCAGATAAATACAAAACACATAAATACAGTGTGGGCAGACCGTACAGTTGTTGAATGTTAAAGTGTTGGTGCTTCACGTGACCAGTGGGCTTTAAATGTTAAACTGTGATTACTTATTTTTAAAATATATACCCTTCCTAACTACCAAACTAACTTTTTAAGTTTTAAGCTAAGATTAACTTTTTAAGTTCGTAACATGCATTTTGATTAATTAATATTTAAAATCATGCTCCCATATAAGCACAGGTCTTCCACGTGATTTTTTCCCCACGGTCTGTACACTGTATGCACCTCTCCTGTCTTCCATACGTACCACATGCCCCGCCCATCTCCTTGATTTTATCACCAGAATATTCTTCAGTAAGGAGTGCAGATCATTAAGCTCCTCATTATGTAGTTTTCTCCACTTCCCTGTTACCTCTTCCCTCTTACGCCCAAATATCCTCCTCAACACCGTATTCTAGAGCATGTTTAGCCTGTGTTTCTCACTCAATATGACAGACCAAGTTTCACACCCATACAAAACTCAGACGAAATTATAATTGCGTATATCTTAATATTTACATTTTTGGATTTAAAAGTATGCAGACTCAGTACGTATTAAACAAGTAGCTAATGACTATACTCAGTTGTTCACCATCTGCTTCGTCCCAGACGATAAAACATCAAGCTACCTGACCACCGCAAGTAGACATAGCCGTAAAGCGAAAGCATATAGTGACGTGGCCACACACAGCATTTTTCACATTTGAATATTCTTAAATATAGACGACTCGAATTATAAATTTAACGAACAAATATATTTGTGATTCTACACTCTGGTTTCTGTCTGCTGTGCTACAGAGAGTATCCAGTTCCGAGTACTTTCTTTTTCAGGACGCCATAAGAAAGGACACTACATTGTTTGCCACATTCCATTCATTTTACTTGTCAGTGAACCCCATGAAGGTTGGAGAGAGGCATAAAGTGGGAAACAGGCAAAGAAAGAAAATTATTGGAAATTAGATAAACAGGAACAAGTGATGCCGCTTCGTATTGAGGATACAATATTTCCAGGCTTCGCCCGCTCGTCCTTTTGATTAAAGTCGTATGAAAGAGAAGACTTCATAAAATCAGGTCTGAAAACATCGAAATATTGTTCAAAATATGAGTTTCTAGAGACACACTAAATATCCTTCTTTGAAATAATGTGAAATGCTAACTTAATGCAACAAGGTAATTTTATTGGTGTATTCTTAGCTCGACATGTTTCGGGTACATACGCCCATCAACACGAGCATTAGATGTTGAGTTGCAGAATATGGTTTCCGGCACCGAGTTTCTAGATGGGTGGTGGTCTTGAGAGCCGCTGTGTATGTCGTGTGTACGGTACTGATGGTGCGGATGGTGCCGTGCGCTGCACCATCCGCACCATCAGCACCGTACACACGACATACACAGCGGCTCTCAAGACCACCACCCATCTAGAAACTCGGTGCCGGAAACCATATTCTGCAACTCAACATGTAATGCTCGTGTTGATGGGCGTATGTACCCGAAACATGTCGAGCTAAGAATACACCAATAAAATTACCTTGTTGTATCAAGTTGGCATTTCACATTTCATAAGGAAGATACACGGTCAAACAACCCTCATCCTTCTTTGAAGTACGTTTATTCCATGCCGTGAATTATTATTTTGTGCATTTAGCTGGTGTAATTAAAGAGGTGTTTGAATCTAAATACTCATTAAAGGAACCAGCTGTACTGTCGTGTGAATGAAGTTTGCACAACATGCAGGGTTTTTGAACGTCACAGCATGTGGTGAATATAATAACTACAGCGATCTGCGGGAATTAAAATGTCACAAAACAATTGTATAAAGTTCCTCTGCAGCTTGTTAAAATCAGGCATTTTATGTAACTCACGAACCTTGATGGAATTGTGACCCACTGGGTATTAAGTATATTCAGATAATAGTCAAATTTAACAGCTCCTTTAAGTCTACTTCGGATGAAGTATGCAATTACGTAACCGCCCTGTTAGTTAAAACCACTTGCAAAATTTGTAGCACCAAATGTGTTATCCAATTTATTAGGTTCATCTTTTCGCGTGGAAAAGCGACAGCATTCGAAGAAAACGTGATGACCGAAAAGTACAATCTGCAAGTTCTTTTGAAAATCAGTAATGTTTTTTTTTTCTCGTCAATTTGTTTAAGTGGGTGACTTCACGAAAATTGGTAGGCCTTAGTAATATGTTTCGTTTAATGCCTCACCGTTAAGCGGCGTCCGATATTTTAGTTTGCAGCTACGGTTTCTGGTTAGTGACTACAGGCCATCGAACAGAATTTTCAGTCGTGAATTTCATCCAGGATTACTCAACACCCAGTTCGTACTGAACAAAAAACCCAATATTTCTTTAACAGAATGTGGACAGTCACTGTTGTGTTGCGAAATTTTATCTATTCTTCGTGACAGTCACAAGTATTAATCTGAAGCGACCTGCAAGCAATTGGAACTTTCGAACGCTGATTCTATCAGTCGTGCAGACAGAAACTTTAAAGTGAAACATCGAATCGTCATTTGCCTAATAAATTTAAATAAAAATTAACATTAAAAAATAATCAAGAGACCCATAAACTTCGGAAAGTTTTATTGAGAAGGGCAAGTGCATCCTTATACGGAGTCCAAAGAAATCTACCGCACGTTGGAACTTGGCAGTTTGGCACAAATAAGCTGCTGAGATTACGTGATTAGTAAATTAAACTGGGACATGAAATAAATGACTGTGATCTTTCAAAAGTAATGGATTATCCAAATTGCATGGCAACTGAAAACGATGATTTTTTTTTTACGCGCAAGGAAATTTATTTCATGTTATTTAGGTCTCAATTATCACGACTCGTCGAATCATAGGACGCAATGAGCCACTTCCTGTATGCACCATTATGTTGAACTGACAGAACTGCCGACACAATTTGAATGGCATTTGAAGAGTCTAGTGCTCATGCGCTTGCACGTATGGAGAGCATGAGATTACCCCTAATTTTTTGAGTTGTAGAATATTTTAAAATAAACTTATATAATGTTCAATTAGAAATATGAACAACTATTCTAGTCACTTTTATGTATCAACTGAAAATTTAATATTTTTAAAGGAAATGCAAAAGGGTTTTCCGCAGTAAGTGAACTTTCCTGTAACTGTCGTTCCTACCATATATACAGGGTGATTAAGGAGAAGAGATCAATTTTTTTTCGGATGTGACCGTGTCTGTCATTGTGAGAACAAAATGTATATTATCCCGCGTCTAATTCTGAACGGTTACCGAGATACAGCTGTTTGGATATCCAGATCTATCTCTGTTAGAGTTTTGTTTGTGGCATTGGATGAAGAACGAAGTTTACAAAACAAAGCTGGATACACCAGACGAATCGCTCGCTCACATTTTGGATGCTGCTGCCCGCCTAAAGAAACGTGAAGATCAACTCAGACGAACAACACGCGATCTTTGCACACCAGTTGCAAAGTGTGCTGAGGGTGACGGTGGGATTGTCGAACATTTATTGTGAACTGTAACAAATCTGTCGTTTTGATGTAACAAAATTTGTTATTTAAACATTAATTTAACATTACAATTAAATCAGAAATAAGTAATTTCTCTTTCTTTACTGCTATTCACAATGCTTTTGTATTTGTAGCTTAAAAGAACTCTATCTCGGTAACAATTCAGAATTAGACATGTTCTTATGAACTTCCTTCTCTCATAACGGATACTATCATCTCCAAAAATATTGACTTTTCTTCCTGAATCATCCTGTATTTGTAAGCGTATGATATCACCATAAATTACGGCAATGAGAGAAAGATTTATAATTAAAATTTATACCAAATACAAGGTAACGCGCCTTAGGCAGTGTGATGTTTGCTGCAATTTGAAATCCTGTATGTGTTACTGGTAACATTACAGCTGTGTTATCCCAGCCACCAACCACCACACTATCAAGTTACCCATCACACCCGATGTGCGGATTGTCGCTATCGCCGCATCTGAAGAAACCCCTTGTTCAGACCGTCTATAAGCGCCGTTAGGCAAATCTCATTTCTTATTGAGCGGTCGCCACAAGGAAGACCGCGAATTGTTGTAGGAACTAGTTCACAATACAGTACTTCTGGCATCTGCGATAGTGGGAATCTAAACCCGAAGCTGTACCGGTCTTCCTTACTGCAAGGATCGTGCCGAGCTTCTAAACAGACTGGTTCAGGAGCTGCAAAGGAATTACTGAAAGGCTGTCATTTCTGATTTACCCAAAACCGTATCTTTGAGATAAAAAGTTGAGCTAAGGCGTTATCTTCCGCGATCTTCGACCAGTTGTTGAAACAGAGTAGTTCCTATGTGTATCATATTGTTCCTTCAGAGCGTATATTTTGATATGAACCTCAAAATAAACAACAGTTATTTACTCAAACACCATTCGCAAGTCGGTTTTTGTAACGGAAAATCAACACGTCTTCAGTTAGGAATCGAATTTGTAAAGGCCAATTAATCTAATTTCATAGTTGGAGTGTAAATGCATGCGCTCAGGCTTCCGACGCTGTCTGAATGAGTTTTTCACTCCTCTGGGGTAATTAGCAGCGATGTTCGGTATTAGGGGTAATAGACGTTTCGAGACATTCTGTCGTCCCCATCTTCGAAGTCCCAGCAGTCGAGGAAGACCCTTGAAAATGGGACCGATATGCTGTCCTGCAACGTCTGTTAAATTAACCCTTTTCCTGCTAACGTGGAGAATAGGATGCAAAGGGCAGAGGGGATTTATCTCGGCGTTTAAAGGGTTGATACCAAACATCGCTGCGCACCATACAGGAAGAGGTTACACGTGTAAGGGTTAGTTGCTTGTGGAAGATGTGAAGGGCAAGTTTCTGTTGAGAGCTGAGCTAAACCAAATTATATGAAAGTTGTAACGGGGGCTTAGCAAGTGTGTGGAGAGGACGGACGAACTTGAAATTATGGGGGCTTTAGGAAGTACATCTGAATACCTCCGAATGGACGTACACATTGTGTGAATTTTATGCTTTTTACAACGTGCATTGATTTATAATCGTGTAATATACACCAACAAAATGCACATTTCCTAAATTCATATTTTAATTTCTAATTTTTTATATCTTCTACATGTTTCGAACCGGAGGTTTCATCTTCAGGAAGAAGGCTGTATGTACACGTTGTGTTTACGTGCATCAGTATAAGCAGACTTATAGGTATAAGATTGTGTGGGTGATGTTAAACACACTATACCTTCCTTGTACCTACAACCCTCTTCCTGAAGATGAACCCCCGGTTTCGAAACATGTAGAAGACATATCGGAAAAATTAAAATGTTATTTTTTATCTAGACCAACAAATTCGCAACATGTATAAATATATTAATAATGTTTTATATATCGTAAGTACTGCTACATGTTTCGATGCATCTGCGTCATTTTCAGGAAGTCGTGTCCTTCTACTTTGCTAAAGTTACAAAAATCCTTAAGGTTAAAAAACCAATAAAATCAGTACATTAAAATGTTGACATGTGTGACCGTTACAGTTGATGATAAACTACAGCCTATACAACGCTGGGAGCTGTCATCTATTGTAATTAAAATACATGGATGTTGTTAGCTTGGTGGCTGTATATACAGTCCGGAGTGTCCGGTAGGCGTGATTCATATGTTGGTGTTTCCCCTGTGCGAATTCGTAAACATAATGATTTTTGTAACATTTGAAAAGAAGAAGAATAAGACTCCCTGAAGATTATGCATATGCGTCCAAACACATAGCAGTACTAACGATATACAAAATATTGTTAATATATGTATGTTGTGCTTTTGTTGGTCTGGATAATAAACTGTACAAGATGTACGGCACATGCATTAAAATAATATTTTAGCAGAGGTGCATTTTGTTGGTTTATGTTGTACGAACACATTTTGTGCTGTCAATTCGAACAAAACATAACACTAGAGCCACTGCTCTGTCGTGTAATTTTCAGCTGTGCAGTTTGTTTATTTACTGTGCGTGAGATTCGAACGTGAGCGGCCATAAACTGCAGTCCGACATTATTTGACGGCTCATTGCAATAAATTAGCACCCGAACTCTTTGGGAATGTATTTTAGGTGCGTTCACAATATTGCGAAAGGGTAACTGTTAGGTTCGTCTTGTCTGTCCGTCTGTCCGCGTAGAACAACTCGGCTCCCACTGAACGGATTTTCATGAAATTTTATATATGAGCATTTTCCGAAAATCTGTAGGAAAATTTAAAATTTCGTTAAAATCGAAAAGAATAACGGGCACTTTACATGAAGACGCGCGCACTTTTACGACAATTTCTCGCTTAAGTCTGCTTAAAATGACAAATGCTGTGAACAAAATTTTGTAGAGAAAATCAAAGCACGCGTTTTATGTTCAGTACCTCTTTTTCCCGAAAATCGTGCCGTGTATGAGGTAATGTGTAAGTATATGGTGGATTCAGACAGGAATCACATTACAGTACGGAGCATGCGCTGCGCATGCTGCATAACTGAGGCTACAGACACATACTCAGTATATGCAACACTTAATGCTTTTCCAAGGAAACAGTGGGTTACGCGAAAGCGTCTCGTGATTGCTTTTATGCGTACACTGCTTCTGTTGTTTGGTACAATAACGATGCTTGATGAAGTTACTGCAGCATCAGCAGTGTTCCGCTATCTGGAGCTCTAAGACCGTGTAAGATAAGGAACATCATCGTCTAAGTACGAGCATTATGACTACCGTACTTTGTAGTGTCCGTGATACTACGTAAGTGGGTCCCCGTCACCACGGCATGGCGCGCCTTCAGGCTGCGGATGGAGAAACGGCCTCCAGTGTGGAGGGTAGCTGCGAATATATTGAATAAGCAGTAGCGGAGACCCGACAAGGGGTTGTTCTGCAGCTTGGGGGTTGTGCGAGGTGCTAATAACTCCTCGTCGTAAAAACGTATCATGTTACGAATTGTTGACACGGAAAACCTCGGACCTGGACTGGTATTTTGTAGAAACTAAGCATTGGAAAAGGAACGTGAGATTATGGATCTTCAGGAAGTGGGATGTGGGGGCATGGACTGGATCGAGATGGCTCAGGATAGGAATAGGTGGCGGGTACTTGTGAATGGGATAATGAACATTCGGGTTCTATAAAATGCGGGGAAATTTTTTACTGGTGGAGAAAGGGTCAGCTTCTCAAGAAGGACTCTCTTCCATGAAGTGAGTAATTAAGTAAGTAAGTAAGTAAGCAAGCAAGTAAGTAAGTAAGGTGCGGTAATGAACCTTCGGGTTCCGTGAAATGCGGGGAATTTCTTGACTAGGTGCAAACCAGTTAGCTTCTCAAAAAGGACTCTGCACCATGGAGTGAGTGAGTAAGTAAGTATGGACTTTGTAGTGTGATGCCGTGTTGCGTGGCGTGTAATTACCAACGTTCCAATGAAATATGCTGTGTCCTCCTTTGCGGTAGAAAAGTATCTACCTAAGTATATTTTTTCTCTCTGAGAATACCGTCAAAGGAACTATGTTTGTGTGCTTTTGTGCCTACTGATTTGAATCATCTGTAACCCTTCTGTCATTATAGCATCTAATTACGCCGCTTCCGGTATTGCAGGCGGATAGGTGCATAAAATGTACTCTTATCTGTAAAATACTAGAAATTTAGTTCTCAAAGTTCCCTTTGTATATTTGATACGTGCAAATAGCCCTTCCTGCTCAAAAGCACAACAGCCTGGATGGCCGAAATGGCACTGAATCTGTTCAGCAGTTTTCGAGTTATATATATATAAAAAAAAAAACATAAGTCGTTTTATTTGCATCGCAAATCACGAGATCTGACCATGAAATATAGAATGTATTAATCGTATATCACTTTGTTTATGTACGTAAGAAACACCTGCGATAGGCTAATGTGGATATGCCTCCTCATTCCCGTCCGTCTGTTCGCATGGAACAGTTCACCTCCCGCCGGTCAGATGTCCGCAAAATTACCTGTTTGTTATTTTTTTTTACTGAGATCCGTGAACCCGTTCGCGTTTCAAATAATTCGGACAAAGATAATAAAGAAGTGACATGAAGACCCAAGTACGCGTGTTTCATCTCACCGTGATTGGTTTTTAAATTGAATAAATATGTTTTCTGTGTTGTTCGAGTTGAGATGGGAGGAAGAATAGATACATAAAATAACAATGAAGGGCAGTCAGTAGTTAATATAGGTCTTTAAGGGACAAATGCAAAACAATACGATGCCTCGCCATGCTCGACATATCGATTATAATCGATTGTAGATATGTTATTTAACGCGGACAGAACTTATAGTGTGTGTGTTTGTTAGTGTAGTTAGTGGCAATAAATATTTCAGATATTCTGATCCCAGTCAAAATTTCCTCATCTATAAGAACTTATGTATGAGAAGGACTAACTCTGAAAACCGCTTGTGCATTAATGTTTTGTAAAATAAAAGAAGAAAAAAATTTTTCAGTAATCAGTGGGAGACACGCCACAAGGAAGGGTCGTTTACTTCTTTATTCCGTGGGCAAAATACAGTTTTATTGAAGAACATTTAGAGAATTTAAATTTAATTTGGTGTTTGTTTCTGTATCGCGTGTGTATAGGGTCTTGGTGGGGAAACCGGAGGGAAGGAGACCACTGGGGAGACCTAGGCGTAGATGGGTGGATAATATTAGGGTGGATCTCCAGGAGGTGGGATGTGGGTATATGGGCTGGATTGGGCTGGCCCAGGATAGAGACAGGTGGCGGACGCTTGTAAGTGCGGTAATGAACCTTCGGGTTCCGTGAAATGCGGGGAATTTCTTGACTAGCTGCA
>Ga0123357_10014079_pt1 | contig 10424 bp, 4 predicted proteins | sample TergutEmb28metaG_FD_89873 | JGI IMG/M metagenome (GOLD analysis project Ga0123357, IMG submission 89873) | Embiratermes neotenicus P4 segment gut microbial communities from Petit-Saut dam, French Guiana - Emb289 P4 | ecosystem: Host-associated > Arthropoda: Insects > Digestive system > Gut ...
GGGATTATTGAGTGTGTGTGCGGCCTGCCCGACTCCCCGTCTTAACCTGAGTTCCGAGCTCCGTCCCTCCTGGGAACAACATCCAAGATACGTTCCTCATCGGGTCCGCAACGGATACAACAGCAGTGATTTTGAAAATTGTCTTTCTTGATCAGGGTTGCATGCTGTGACAGTTATACAAGTGACATTGCTGTTCTTGAAAATGGTCCACAGAACTGCACGGTGCTAAACCAGTTGTACATAAACCACGAGCGACTTCATTCGTGGCACTTTATATTTTTGCCACAGATATAGCATTGTTTTATGTCACCCTTCTCTAACCTACAGTTTGGATGTGGCTTCTAGAGTTTGGAAAATTTGTGGACTCGTGTGACATACATTCAGAATGTCTTAAAATCTGGGACACCTGATGATTTTTCCTGAAATTATCAGTGCATCAAGAGATGCTGTATGGATCGTGGACCATATTTAGAATATCTAATCACCCACAATTGTGTCAGTATTTTCAGTCCTGCCTGCCCATGGAATAGTGTTGTCACACAATACCGTACAAGGTGGTGTAATCATGTGTAGTTGTAGGTTAGTGAAGATTTTGTAACTTCTCGTGAAATAATTTATGTCATAAGCAAGTGGTGTAAGATGTCTCCAATATATTACCTGTGAAATTACCTGGTGTCATAACCCAGGAGACCACAATGTTAATTTGTTGGACATTTTCACTTCATTGAAAAAGGGAGTGTTTTGCATTTCCCTAGACAGTGGTGAACTGGCAAATCTGGGTAGCTAGCACAGACCAAGGTTTCAGTGAGATGTAACCCAAATACAAGCTACATATTCAAGTTTGCACAGCAGAGCTGTATATATATATCACTGACTGTATTAATACTGCTTTCCCATTTTATGGAGGTTTAATTTCATTAAATCTTTATGTTACTGGTTTTGAAAAATTAATACTCTTTAACTGGTGTGCAAAATGTATTTTTGATAAAACAAGAACATGGTACGTTGCCTTTGTGTGTGTTGGAGCTCTCCCCATCGTCCCATCTCTTACAGCCAGTTGCTGTTACGCAGGTTATTGTTTGTTGTATAGTATTCACAGTACAATATTATTTTTTGTGATCTTCATTTATATCATCACTTTGAAGCACAGATTCTTATATTGTTATTAAATGCGTACATTTTGTATAGTTATGATGGAGTTGGAACTGGTGGTGGTGGTGGTGGCGGTGGCGGCGGCGGCGGCAGTTGTTGATGCCACCATCATCATGAATGAATAAATGAATGAATAAATAAATGTGTATTGTATATTATATTCCCATACTGTTGGTTATGTGTGACTTCTGGTTGCTGTGCTAATTATTGCATTTAAAGCAGTGGGAAATTTGTGCTTAGTTAATGAATTTTTACGTAACGTATAATTTTGAAGGGATTCTTTTCTGTTATAAAATGAGGAGGCAGTATATATCATTGTCATAATTGCTTGTAACTGAAGTTGTATAAATTATTCGCTGTGTTTTCTAGGTACCATTCTGTACGTCCAGTTACCCATCTTCGCAGTGTGAATCTGCTGTGGGGTATCTGGCAGTGTATCGCCTCTGCTTTGCCCTTTCAGTGTTCTTCTTCCTTATGGCACTCATTATGATTGGTGTTAAGACATCAAAGGACCCTCGTGCTGGCATTCAAAATGGGTATGTAGTAACATCTTTGGATTGCATAGATACCTGTGATACTGGACAGTTGAGATTTATTTTGTAATGAATTGCACTCTTTTTTGGGGGGTTAAGTGAGTAGGTTATGGTTTCTGGCTTTTAGCCTACTTGTCTTTCTGCAAGAAAGAAACAGTGTTATGCTCTGCTGGGGGGGGGGGTGTGTGTTGTAAGCATGTGTGCCTTTATATTCGTATCCATGCATACTTGTTTGCATGTGCATGCATGCAACCTTTCAACTTTGGACCAGTAGGTCAGTTTTCAAGAAATATGGTAAGAATGTTGAACTATTGGAGTGTGTCCCAATTTCATACTTTCACATTTTCAGCAGTCAGTAATGGGAGAATGTGGACTTGTGTGGCAGGAACATTGGTACCACTGCTTAGTAGTAGTGTTCTGAAATGGTACATGGTACAGGAACTGCCAAGAAATGATAGTTTTTTGTAGGTAATGTTCTGAAGAATATAAAGTAACTTGGGCTGTGTGTTATTGATAATCAGTAAAACTGATGTGAAATTTATTGTGGAGTTCAGTCATGAATATATGTACAAATTCTGTATGAAATATTGTTCGCCATATTGTAATGCAAAATTTTTAGCTAATGTCCCCTAGGTTTAATGTATACAGTAAATTATTTTAAGATGGGCATTATGATGAAGCAGGAACAGTAAATAAATAATATTTGAGGCTGCTTTCAGTGCCTCAGGGAGATGGAGAATAGGGCCTGAGAAGGGGAATGAACAAGAGTCTGGAGAGGCTTGTATAATTGGAGCTTCATGATTTGTACTCCTACCGAAATATTATTTGGGTAATCGAATAAAGGAGGATGAAATGGATGGGGCATGTGGCATGTATGGGCGAGAAGAAAAATGCATATAGGGTTGTTGTAGGAGTACCTACAGGCAAGAGATCACATGAAAGACCTGTGCTGAGGTGGTAGGATAATATTAAAATGTCAGTTTAAAGAAATGGGATGGGAGGGTGTGGACTGGATTAACCTTTAAACAACCAGGTTCATTATGTTGTTTGAACAGAAAAAGATAAAATTATTAAACAAGTGGCATGTTGTGAAAAATAAAACATTAATTGGCATAACTTAAATCTGTAGTAAATTTTCCTGTTGCCCATATATATATATATATATATATATATATATAAAATGAATATCTAGGGATACTTTTGATGTGTGTTGGCATATGTAAATGTTGTTATGCAAACATAGACTGTTTAAAAGTTAATGTGACAGAGGATATAAGTTGCCAAAGGTTTTCATGCAGTGCAGGGAGTTTATTGACTGACTGAGGAACTAGTAGCATTTCAAGGAGTACTGTGCCCCTTATAGTTGGTTAGTTAACTCAGTTTATTTAGTTCAGTTACTTTAGGTTAGAAGCACTCAGAATGTATAATACCAGTGTAAGAGGGATTGGTGAGTGATGAATTGGAAAGGGATTAAGGTCTTACTCTTCTAGGATATTATGCAGTGTATAGTGTGGCAACTACTGAGGTTTTGGGACAACCTGTCATTCCTGGGACTGATAACATCACATTTTGCTGGTGGATCATAAATTGAGAATTACCTCAATGTGATGTGAAGAACACCTGATTCATAGCACTGGAAGTGTGTGTATAAATAAAGTAGTGTTTATAGCATGTTCATAGAACTGCTTGTGCATTTTACAAGTATGCCGTTAGTGCCACAGAAAGTTGGTCTGGTAGTTGTCATGAGTCCGTCCTCAGTTAATATCAGGTATACCTTTCACACAGTGTATTACTGAAAATGCTGCTTGCTGACTTACAATTATGGATGCCCGTGTGCAGCCCTCATTGAAATTCTGTTTTTCTGCCTTTAATTTAATTTCAGTGACAGTTAAAGAACATTTGAGTTTGTAATAGTAAATTTGATCTACCTACCCCATGAGCATCTCCATGCTCTTGTAATGGCAGTATGACCATCTTTGTTAGTAAATTAATTTTATAATTTTACTACAGTTTTTGGGCCATGAAGTACTTGCTGGTGATTGGTGGAATGGTTGGTGCATTCTTTATCCCTGAGGGCTCATTTGGAACTACATGGATGTATTTTGGCATGATTGGAGGTTTCCTGTTTATCATCATCCAGTTAATTCTCATCATTGATTTTGCCCATTCCTGGGCTGAGAGCTGGGTTGTAAACTATGAGGAAACTGAATCCAAAGTTTGGTAAGTTCTAGTAAATGCCATGTCTTAATGCAGTGTAGTGCTATATTTGTAGTTCATGTACTAAAACAGCATTATTTAACCTGAGGAACAAACAGTCTTGACCCCTACGGGTCTAATGTTGAGTCAAACTCATCTGCGCTTTCCATTGTACTAAGTCTGGTATGGAGCTCAAATTGACACATTACAATGCCTTAGATTTGGACCAGACTGCTGAAATTCAGAAGAATAATTTGGACTGCAGAGTTTTAAACTTATGCAAGACATAGCAGAAATAAGAAAACATTAACAACTGGTCAAATCAGCTATTAGAAGCAGTTCTAAGTTGTCAGCTTCTGTAAGAGAAATAACAAAACAGCAGGTAGTGAAACCAGTCATTTCAGACAGTTTTAAGCTTGGTGTGATGATGTTATGATAGGTCTTCAGAAAACATGGTGTGAGGGTATGATCTACATTTATCTGATCCAGGATTGAATCCAGTGGAAGGCTCTTGTGTGCATGGTAATGAACCTTCAGACTGCATATAAGGTGAAGAATTTCATGACTAGCTGATAAAGTTTTAGGTTCTCAAGAAGGACTCCGCTCCATGGGGTTGGTTAATTTATAAATAAGTGGTTTCATTAACATTTAAGTGGAAAACATTCGCTGAATATTTTTTGTAATCTTACAGTTTTGAATGCATTAATGATATCACATGAAGCTAATTTCCATCTTACAGGTTATGTGAACAAACACAGTAGTTAGTACTGCGCCCCAGCAGCCTTTGTGAACTTTGTCCATTCCCACTCCATAGCTTGAAAGTAATAGTGTTGTGTGCAGTATCTTTCCTTGGAATTATCGGCCCTTATTTCTCTCAAGATGATATGTAGTGTGTTGTGACTGTTAGGGCTGAGTTGTATGAAATTCTGCAAAATTTCCTGGCTGATGAACTGCTACCTGTGTGGTTTCAGCAAATTGGAGCCACTGCTCACAGTGCATGGATAGGCATGGAAGTTGTGTGCCATATGTTTTCACAGTTACTAATTTCTTACTGCTGGGACTTCAATGAGCCATGCAGGCCCAGTTATTCAGTAGCACACTTTTTCCTGTGAGTTTAACTGAAGGCTGAATTGTATGAGTCATATGTCTTGCCAGTATTCCTGAATTCAGCATTATGTTGACACCATCTGTAAAGGATTTCTTGACATCACAGTGACACAAAACAAGATAAGCAATGTATAATTAATGTAACATTGTGGCACATTTGTCTAACCATTTTTGCAGTGAAAACAGAACATTGCATTGTACTGCAGTACTACAGTTACTCTTCTCTCCATTACTTTTGAAGATTTAGTGTTTTCTGTTGGCTAAATCCTCATTCTTACTATCCATTTAATATACACAAATCCTCTTCAGTTTCCGGTTTCTGGACATTTTAATAATACAGTAATACCCTGATTTTATGTTCCTGGATTTTGTGTTTTTCACCACTTATGCACTTACTGCATGGTTCTGGCCTAATGCCCATAAGAACAATGTTTCCCAGATTTTAGGTCTTTTTTAGGTGGTTACCATGTAAACTTAAAATTGGAGTGTTACTGTATGTGTTTAACATGCTTCCCCGCTTAACAAAGGGGACAACTTGTAGTTCCGCTACTGATCACTCTTATTGTATTTTTATATTACAGGTATGCAGCACTGCTTATTTTCACGTTACTGAACTATGCATTGGCTATAACTGGTATAGTGTTGCTGTATATCTATTTCGCGTTGGTAAGTACATTATTTCAGAGTAACTGTAATCAAGAAATCAAGACAGGGTTTTACAATGAAATGTCATGAGTATCAGTAGGATGGCCTTGATTTGTCCACTGTTGGTGGTTTTTGAGTTGTACTTTGCAGCATTGTATCCACACATGGTGGCTTCACTATTGATTTTTTTTTTTTTTTTTCTTCTTCAAATTTTAGAGAACTTACTGCACATTTATGCTGAATATGTGTAGTTTGTAGCAGTCATAACACATTCTTACCTGTACCTGATAATCCAAGAATTTTGTCAGAAAATATACTCACAGGAATGCCTAGTTCATTACCTTTTTGTTCTGAGGGACATTAACAACACCAGCCGCTTCCTGTATTACGTTCAGCTGTTCGGATATTGAGAGAGGCTTGATTTTTCTACCCATGCTTGAAGTGGCCATTTTCAAGGAGATGTTTCATAAAATCAACAAAAATTTCATTACAAAGTTAATCTAACTTTAAACTCAATTCATTGGAACTTGCTGGTCACTATTAGCACTGAAATGAAACAACTGCAAGTGCTGGATTAAAAACCTTGCTGTTCAGTCATGTATATTTCCCCACAAGTTATGAGGTTGTCACAATGTTTTCTGTATCTAACAATTGATGTGCAACATAATTCGTGATAAGGCCTTGCTAGCACACGGATTTTAATGAGCATTGTTAACCATTTTGGTCACATGTTCAGCAATTAATTGCTCTGCAGGGCAAAAACACGCATACATACACAGTGTCAAGTGAACAAAGAATGTTGTGAATATATACATTTTTTGTACAGAGTATTTTGACTCGTTGTACTTAAAGTGTAAAGCAGTTCAGCTGCAGTGCACTCCCATTATGGGACAGTGCAAATAAATCTGCTGCTGTGTACACAAGTGAAAGTTGTGACAGACAGACAGACAGGGAAGTCTGGAAAGTGGTGATCCTACTTGTGATCCTAAAAACTTCTCATTGCTTGTAGAAAATTGTGTAATTGACAGGGTGCTTTGCAGATTGCAAACGGGAGGTGCGTCAAGTTTTCACACCCTTTTAAATGTATTATATGAAGAATGTAACGTGCTGTGAGTTAATGTCAAGTTGGCAGCAGTGCGTTGTTGTCGGTCCATATACAGTCCCAGTCCTCAGTGCTGTGCTACCACATTGGTATGATGTGAGGAAAAAGATGTCCAAGATATGTACACTACCAAAGAACATTAACAGCAGTGGGGCTAGAATCGAAAGTACTGATGTAGCAGCTATGGTTATGGAAGAGAGACAGGTCAAGTACTGGGAACTGACTGACTGCAGTCTCTAAGTCGTGGAACAGTTGTGTGCAACAGTTCTACACCCATACACCGTGAGGTATCATTCTCCTGTGTGAAACTTGGGTGTGGAATTGACCTTGTATCTTAACCTATATGAACTGACAGCATGATTTCAGTGCTGTATGTTGGGAAAAAATTGAGTGAATGGAAATCATGGAAATTGTTTAAGATTTTGGTAAGGAAAATGTATTAAATGGGTGAAAATTTTGTTTTGTTGTGAACTTTGCATAGTTCTGAAGAGAGAAATTTTCTTACATGTGGATGTATTAGAAGGGCAACATCTAGGGTTTGTTAATCATATGGGAGAATTTTGGTGCTTTTTTAATCCAGACATCTGTGTCAGGAAAACTTCTTAACCAAGGATGTCTTCATTGAGTTTCACTGTACATTTTAATCTGTAACACAAGTCACATAACTTACATTTCCGGTTTGAAATATTTTATTTTTTAACTTTATTTTTAATTATCATCAAATTTGAAATTAATTGATTACTGTTATGATTTTTGTATTACAGCCTGATTGTGCGCTGAACAAATTCTTCATCTCTTTCAACTTAATCTTATGTGTAATTGTGAGCGTATTGTCCATATTACCAAGCGTGCAAGAGAGGCAGCCCCGTTCAGGCTTGTTACAGTCATCTGTTGTGACTCTGTATGTCATCTTTCTCACCTGGTCATCTGTTTCCAGCCAGCCACGTAGGTTGAAATTAATTCATTGTAAATTACAGCTATTTCACGTATTTCTTAATTAGTTCTGGTGTGTCGTGCAGTATTGCTTCATATTTCCATCCAGCAGTACACTATTGTGGATGTTAGTTTTGTAGTCTAACTTATCAGTAGAATAGATTCTTCTTTGAGAACTCAATATTTGCTCATATAGGCATGAAATTTCTTGTCTTTCCACCTTTAGAGATCAGAGCACCAAAAACACCTCGAATGATTGGTAATAACATCAAGGAAAAATATGTAAATTTTATTAATTTTCATTAGTTTTTGCTTTTAACCATTGATGCTAAGCATGCAAAATTGATAAACATCTTTAAGATGCCTGCACACAAAATGTAGGCTGTAAGGCAGTGATAATGAATGAGCTCATATCTGACAAATTTTATATCTTGTGGAATCTGTCCTTAAGTAATAAGGTCTTCACAAATAAAGCTATAATAGTAATACATAACTGATCTGTGGGGTTAGAAATTTGTGCAGCAGGAAAATGAACTTTATGTACTTGACTGCACAACTGTGGTGAAAGTCCAGAAATATAGTAATTCTAATTTGTAAGTTCTGCTTGGAACTGCATGTAGTTATATAATTGTTTGCTGTTTTTTCATGGTTGCCCTGCAGGCAGTAAATTAATTTTGAACTTGATTGTTGTAATTGTTAAATTAATTGACTTTGTGCTGAACTGTATTTCAGCGAATTTCAAACTCATTTTTGAAAGAATCTGTGGATTATAAAATGGTGCTTTTACTGGATGTGAGCTTAACTCAGATACAGCTGTATATAATGTGTAATTATAGCAAGACAAAATAAAAATGTGAGCACCTTTAGTTTTTGGTTTCGTGATTAAGCAGCTCCTTAGTTTTACATTCAAGTAAGTGATGGACTGTAGTGAGTTGTAAATTATTTTTTAGCATGACAGAATGTTGTGGTCATGACAGTAGCACTGTGCTTCTTATTCAACAGGTCTTGTGATTAAATCTCAACCCAGAGACTGGCTGTGCTAACTGGTTTTTATGTGTTTTTTCAGTCCCTTTAGGCAAATTCTGGGCCAGAACCTCAAAAGTAAGCTCTGATCTCTCCCCACTACACACTAATCACTGTACTGTATAGTCTGAGCCACTGACTTTGTAGTTAATTAAATTGTAGAATATAAATATTTTTGTACGTTATTGTTAGACTGTGAAACTGGATGTAATTTCTCCCCAGGAATATGAAAGTGTTGATTCAAGTTTTGTAGTGTGGGCCCTGCTTTATAGCCTACAGTTACTGTATGCAAATTTGTGGTCAGAAGAAACCAATACATGTCTCCTAGTGTGAAATCTTTTCATGGGAGGATTTATGATGCTGGAAATGTACACAGCTCATTTTGTGATTAGTATGCCAATTTAATTGGTACATTATTATGTAATTATTACATATTGAAGCAATTAAATGTTGGACTACTGCTGATTCTAATCTTTTTGTGTGTGTTCATGTGTGCACATTTATGGGTGTGTGTTCATGTGTCTGCATGTGCCCATTTTATATGTAGACCCACCTGTTAGAAATGAATCATTGATTCAGATGTGGCTAGTATTTTTCTCAACTTCAAAATGCCTTCAGAGATACGTATGTTTTATTGTGGAGGTAAAATAATATTTTCAAGTTGTTATGATGTTTCTTAGGTAAAGAGTGTAATCCTGGCGTCCTGAGTGTCGTTGGATTGGAGTCAGCTAACGCTTTTAACAGTCAGAGTATTGTGGGACTTGTCATCTGGATGTGTTGTGTTCTGTATTCTTCACTACGTACAGCATCCAATTCATCAAAAATCACCATGTCAGAACACATTCTTGTCAAGGACACTGGGGCTGGTATGTATTACATATGTATTACCACCATTATTATGTTGGTGTTTATTTATGATTGGTTTTCTTGTCTGGACCATATTAAAAATATTAATTTATAATGAAATTAGTGGGGGCCTACTGACTGGCATGCCTTAACAACGAACTTTATCTGTTTAATGCTGTTGTAAAGTTGACATAGTCACTTCTTAGAGGTCTTGGACAGAATTATGCATGCATTCTTAACCTTGGTATGAGAGGGCAGTAGTCACCTTCATGACTAGGTGTTTTACACATGAGTTCCATTGAACAGGGTGCAAATTCGACTCCAGAGCGAGCTTGATTGGTAGAAAAGAAAGACAATTCCAATACCTTCCAGGAAATTAACAGCTGAGTATTCAAACAGTTTAAAAAATCTTCGGTAGCCCACAACTTAGGATATTTTATTTCTTGAAGAGTTTGCACTGCATATGGAAGATTTTGCAGAAATGCATATTCTAGAACAGGGTGTTTAAACCTAAGAATTTTATCCCAAATGACAGCGTATGATTCACTGTCTCATTATGAGTTTCAGATTTTCGTTCAAAAGTTTTTTTTTAGACAGTCATTTATTGAGGTTTATTGATTTCTTTCTGCTGATGATTTTGAGAACTTTCCTTACTTTAAAATACAGGGACATGGTTTTAACCGACAACTTGTGTTAACTAATTCACTCATTTTCCTTTGACAGCAGGCAGTACAGCACTTGCCACTGTTCCAGTTCATTGTGAGTTGGGGCCTATGCATTTAGTTCTGTGCATTGCAGTTAATTTAGTTTTTTTTACTGGCCATATTTAAAGAAGGTGCTGGAAATGGGTTCCTTCAGCTCACAGACATGTGTCACAGCTAAACAAA
>Ga0123357_10014080_pt1 | contig 10424 bp, 6 predicted proteins | sample TergutEmb28metaG_FD_89873 | JGI IMG/M metagenome (GOLD analysis project Ga0123357, IMG submission 89873) | Embiratermes neotenicus P4 segment gut microbial communities from Petit-Saut dam, French Guiana - Emb289 P4 | ecosystem: Host-associated > Arthropoda: Insects > Digestive system > Gut ...
AAGTTGATGTAACAGTTCCTAGAGGTTTTACTGTTAAATATTTTCTAAGGCCTTTACTAATTTTCTCATGTCACTTATATACAGCTGCATTTAGAAATCACAGATACTTCAATTGGGATTCTGACACCCCAACACCACCAATGTAGACTGCAGGAGAGAGGTGGCAACCAAATGACTGTTACAATCGCAATGATTGTCACAACAGTAATATTTATGACTATTATTGTTGCCCTCATACTTATCATGAAGTGTCAGCAACACCATCAAGGTTTTGAGGCTCCAACTGGACTATCTTACCAGGTGAGTTTCATTTTAAATTTTAACCATTTGGTACAAAACTAACTGCACTTGAAACCTTACAGTACACAGAAGTCTAAGCAATTGTTAAGTATACTTTATTATTCCACAATGCTCAGTAGCAGTTCAACAGGATGTCCGCAACAACCCTTCATTTAACTACAAGCATTACAGCTTGATTAATAAACCTGTAATTCTAAACACAGACATATAGGGAAAAAACTATTTTCTGTAATTACTTCCAATAACAAAATGGGTGCGTTAAAGTAGAGAGCACTGGAATTGCCCAAAAGAAGTTTAGCCCTTCGTCTATATGTTAATTTTTCTGTTTGTAGTGCATACTTTCCCATAAGAAGTAACACTAAACATGGCATTCTCCATTATTTCCAACCCCAGAACCCCCCCCCAGTCCAGAATAATCTGTGGACTTGAGAATTACTACAATTAAAGAACTGAAGTAATAAAAATACAGAGACGAAGATACACTCAAGTTACAGAAATGTCCACACATATTAACAAGAGTGGGTGCCTTCTTCATGGCAAAATTTAGAAAATTGTGTCCCATTATCCATATAACAAGAAAATAGGTTTTTCAAAATGATAGTTTTACATTAGTAACTTAAAATACAAGGATGTTGTCATTCCTCTTCAAACTGTGTTCTTTACATTTCTGTGTAATAAACAAGACATCTTAGGATACTTCTAAGTTAAAATAATAATGAGAGCTTTATAAATGTGGACCAATGAAGACTCAGATTTCATTTGAAGATTTATATTAACAATTAAATTGATTCCATTACAATGTTCATGAACGAAACATCTATCTTTTGTGTGTTATGCTCAAGGGCTAGTTTCAAGAAACTTGATAGAAATTTCTATACTCACAGCATATACCTATCATTCTTTCTACAGTCACAAAAGGCATTTGAACAGAATTTAGTTCAATGAGGCAACTCCATAAAACTGCATATTCTAAGTGGTGGAATTTTAATATATGTGTGTGCATCTGGATGAGTTCCTACTTTTTGGGTCTCCTGTACATCCTGCCACAATTCAAGGATAAGCCTCACCATACAATTTAACGAACACAAATATGAGTAAATTTCAAATAACTTCATTAACAGGAATATCATCATCAAATACCACATGAAATTCAGTGTAATGAAGAACATCTTCGACTACTATGTTCAATGTTTTTCAGTCACCAAGTCACAGTTCTGGACAACATCTAGCTACTGATGAGGAATGCATTGCTATGGAAGGAAGGAATTCACAGTTACAGGAAGTGAAAGAAGAGAAAGCTAATGGTTCTACACCCCAAACTTCCAAGGCTTCTGAAAATGTTAAACTGATCAGCAAGGAGGAACATGAAAAGTGGGTTGTACCGTATGATGAAGTAATAATTCAAGGTGAAAAATTGATAGGCCATGAAGATACAAGACTATAAAAAATGTATGAATAATATTCGAGCAGAGAGGGAATATAACATAAAATTACTGACAAGTTAAGAAACACAAACCTTCCCTTTCCCAACGTTCAAAATTTTCAGTTTCACTGTAATAATTTGTACATATAATTAACCTTAACAGTAAACTGCTTAGGTTCATATCTCAAAGAGTTCAACAGGTTACTTTACAATCATGAAACACTCAAAGTCTTTATTTTGTTGTAATTTGAGTACTAAACATGAATGATGCATGACATTTTGAAATCCCTAACGGCAAGATGAAACTATCATCATTGAAAGCAAAAATCTTGCGATGTGCTTTTCAACTGCATGGGTGCATATGGTAAACATTCATTAATATGAAATGTGAAAGAAACTAAGTTCAGAAGGTTAATGTTCTCCTGTGAAGTAATGTAAGCAAAATGAAACTGTGGAATTAAACTGAAGAAAACAACCATTTAATAACAAATAAAAATAAAAATTAATTCCTTCTTGTTTAAATGTGTATAAATTGCCACTCAATGATACAAGTACCTAATATTCTAACCCTGTAATGCACACAGATCACAAAGGGGCTGGCATTCTACGAATTCTTTAGGATGGCAGAGGAAGCAGATAGGCTTATTTGGAAAAAAGTACAAATAATAAGAAACAGCATAACAGTCTGAACATCAGAATAAACTGTAACTCTTCCACCCACACTCATTCAGATATAATTTCTGTGTAACACATGTTGTAAAACCAGGAATTATACCTAACTCCATAGAGCAAAGTCCTTCTTGAGAAGCTAATGGTTCCTCATATAGTAAAGAAATTTGAGCACATCACGGAACCCACAGGTTCATTATGGCAATCACAAAAGTCCACCACCTGTTCCTACCTTGAGACAGATCAACCCAGTCCATGCCCACCATTCCACTTCTTAAAGATGCATTTTAATATTATCCTCCCATCTATGCTTAGGTCTTCCAAGTGTTCTCTATCCCTCAGGTTTCCCAACCGAAACTCTGTATGAACATCTCTTCTCCCCCATGAGTGCCATATGACCTACCTATCAACTTCTTCTGTATTTGATCATACAAATAATATTTGTTGAGGAGTACAGATAATAAAGCTGCTTGCCATGTAATCTTCTCTGCTTTCCTGTTACCTCACCCCCCTTAGACCCAATTACCTTCCTCAGCACCCTACTCTCAAACACCTTCAGCCAATGTTCCTCCTTCAGTGTGACAGATGAGTTTCACATCCACACAAAACAACAGACAAAATTATAATTCTGCACATAATTTTTTAATCTTACCTAGGAATTATGTTTAAAAAGTGCAGGAATGGGGCCACTCTCTCTCTATTCCACCTTCTTCTGCTACCCTGGCCATTCACGGACCGGGTAGCTCAGTCGGTATAGTGACTGACTATGGGCTGGAAGGTCCGGGATCGAATCCTGGTGGGGACGAGATTTTCCGCCCTTCCAGACCGGCCCTGGGGCCCACCCAGCCTCCTGTAAAATGGGTACCGGGTCTTTCCCGGGGGTAAAGTGCGGCTGGGGCGTGCTGCTGACCACTCACCTCCTTCTAGTGACGCGGTCATGGAAGAGTAGAGCTATACCTGTACCCACCCTTTGGGCCACACCGGGCCTGTAACGGGAACACTTTACCTTTACCTGTACCCTGGCCATTTACTACCACAACCAAGAATGTTACCAACTTGTACATTAGTATTTTATTGCCAACAACTATGTATTTCCAATGTGAAGTTCAAATAATCTTTTTTTTTTTTCCCCCTGAAAAGAAATGGAGGAGGAAGCAACACAATAAACTGAATTAAAAGGAGTTCTCCCTATACACATCATGAAAGTGTATGGAAGAGTGGAGGAATAGCTCCACGCCTTTATAATCACAGTACTATTTGAATATCAGTGGCCTGCTTCATGTCCCAGCCACTTTACCCCTGGGAGAACAGCTTCTGGTCCCCATTCAATAAAAGACTCAGTGGGCCTATGGGCTAACATGGATATTTCAAAAAGAGGAAAGCCTCCTGCCCTGTTGGAAATTTAAGGATTCCTCAGTAATTGGGCCTATAGCAATGTTACTATATTCATTACACCATCCCAGTGATCCCCATTTATTGTAATTAGTGATATTAAGTGCATCAACACAACCACAGCCATGCCAAGCCTCCAGCAGCTATTCATTAGTGTTTTGCCACAGAGAAAGGGGTTCAATCCCAGGCCAATCCAAGTGAGATTTGTAGTGGATGAAGAGACCCTGGGACAAGTTTTTCTCCATGTATTTCAGTTTTCCCATCAGTACCAATCTACAAATTCCCCATTCTCGTTCACTCAAATATAATCAAATGCTATAAAATATCAGCCAAAACATCACATAAACTGAGAATAACAAGAGTACCCTGTTCACAGCAAGTTATATAATCTGCCCTAACCAAACTGAGAACAAACAAGAACAGTAAAGCAAAAATATTCATTACTTACACCTGATGCACCATAAGTGTTTGTTGTTCACTTCCTCTGAATTTATAACTATCAGTTCAGCCCCTTAAGATAGTCCATGCAACAGCAGCACTGGACACACTACATGCAGAAGTGATGGAAGTATGAGTAGTGGCCGTCCACTCCAAAAGGCCCATCAATAATACATTAAAATCCACATGCATATTCATTCATTTTAAAATAAAGAACAATTAACTGTCCTGAATCAAGTGAAAAAATTAACATATTTTTGAACCCAAATTACAGCCTAAGAAAAGGAACATTAATCAACATAATATGCAATCTACCAGCATATGAAAGCTATGAACTTAAATGTTATTTTGTAGTGATTAGTACCTGTGATCTGCATGTGACAGGTCCCTGATTTTAATCTTGTACGTGAAAAGTGCTAACCCATAAAGCACAAAAATTATTTTACTACAGTTTACATATTAGGTACATATCCACAAAAGCAAAAGTCTCACATCTCAAAAGACCATGATCTTATTCACTGCCATTAAAACCTTGAAGTTCAAAAATTCTGACTTCAGAGTTTAAAGTTTGCTCAGTCGTCGAAGTTAATGAGGGCCATGCATTAACACAGGCCACTACTGTCCCCTTGCACATCTTCTCACTTCATATTTGGCACAGTATCCATAAATAACAACAAAGAGGTAAAATGCAGTGCAGAGGTCTTATGTTTAATTGTGACAACTCACTGTCTAGTTCAAACTTCTGCTTTTAAAAAGCCCATATCATTAGCCAAGCTGCAAATAATATATTTTGTTTGAAAGTGTGACATTACACATTTTCAACTTGTATATTTATACAATGACAATGTATGTTAAACATGTATCCAATCAAGAAATTCAGCATATATTGCATTTTACAATCAATGGCCAGTTAGGTGAAATGTATTTCATGTAACATTTAATGAAACTGGCCTTTAGCTATGCAAAAGCTTAATTTGATGTCAGAACACAGGCAGCTATTATTAGACAACTGTCATGCTTAATGAAGTACACTTTTAGAAATTAATACCTGATTTTCTGCAATATTTCCTGCTTCTTATATTGCACACTAGCTGTATTATTAAGCTATCGAGTATGCATGTACACGATAGCATTATATTGTTTCTACAGGAAACTGGAGGTCTACTCTGATGGAAGAAATGATCCACCATCGATGAGGAACAGTAAAATGGAAGCCAAGGAAGACATAGTAATGGTTCAGCTGCACAAACCACCATCAGTTTATCATCAGTGATGTGAAGATGACTGCATATATTAAGGTTATTGAAAGACCTTTAAAAACCATATGTCTTATTTCCTGCAAAGATGTGTGTGTGTGTGTATGAGAGAGTGTGGGCACATGGGTGTATATGCATGATAATCTGATTGTTTTTTTGGATGTGACACCCAGGGGTGTAGCTGTGGGGGGGAGTTGTACAGCCACTCCAGGCATCAGAGCTGAAGAGATGGTAAACTGGGTGGCAAAATTAATATTTTAAACTAAAAAACTGAATTTTGAATTACTGAGCCAAATATAAGGAAACTGAATAAATAATTGTGATTTTTTAAAGAAGTTCATAATTTCTGTCAGGGGCAGCAATTTCCCCAAGTAACAGAAAACCTAGCCATGCCACTGGCAACACCGTTTAGTCAGGTACATATTTGCCTGTGCTTCAGAGAAACCAGCTACCTATCATCAACCCTGATGTAGGAGGCAGCAGGGTCCATTGAAATATCAATGAATATCTGCCAGACTACTTGGCATCATATCCCAGGTGACAGTAACCCCGGACATTGAAACCTAAACTCAAACGTGACTGTGTCTGAGCTTATATACTAGGGCACATGCCAAAATTTTCTTCTAAAAATGAATCTGAGATGTGGGTACTGGTTTGGAAAGTTCTCTGAAGTCAGAACACAAGACTGGAAGTAGCAGCTTACTTAAAGATTACAGTCTTCTGTGAAACCATGTTGTCTCACCCCAGAAGGCAGTGAGAACTTCACATCTCACACACTATCTCAATTGTCAACATAATTTCAGTAAGGCAGTGTGTGCAGTTTGGATTGTCTACACTTCACATTATAAACTTCCATTATGTATCTGAATGATGGCAAATTGAGACAATTATGGTTTAATCATGCAATGAGTATAAATTGAAGGAAATTTATGACTTCAAATTCAATGTACCTATCTCCATGCCTTGCCAACTTTGTGTTGTTGCTTAAAAACAAGAAATAAGCCATTCATTCTTTGGATTAGTCTTACTTGATAAGCTGAAAGTTGATAAGGTAGTCAAGATGTTCTTGCACTGGCCCATTATCATCTTCACAACAGACTACCACTGGTACTACCAATGAATCCAGGCCACACACTGCTGTCCTCTTTAAGATCTGTTTGACTACCACCCCCACCCAGGACAAGGCCCCCAAGTCATCTACTTTCTTCAAATTTTCCCACCAAAATCTTGTATGCAGTTCTCTTCCATGTGTGCTAAATGTCTCACCCATCTCAACCTTCATGATTTTTGACTGCTAAGCCCATTTGGATAATACAAGTCCTTATTATGCACTTTTCTGCAGTGCCTGTTACTTCCCCTTTAGGAAGTCCAAATGTTCTCCTCAGAACCTTCTTCTTGAATGCCCCCAGTCTATGGTCTTTCTTAAAGTGAATGACCAAGTTTCATGTCCATAAACCACGGGCAAAATTATAGTTACACATATTTACATACTTTTTACTTTTTGAGAGAGCAGCCAGTAAGAGGGAAGATTCTGAAAGGAACAGCCACAAGCATTTGCCAATTTAATATGCTTTAATAATTTATTCAATGATGGAATTTTAAATTGTGTTATTCCAAAATATTTGAACTGCACCACACAGTGACAATAGTTCTAACAACCTTCTGATTTACTGTAGGCTTAAAGACTGAAGAGCATTAAAAGAGTGTTTCAATGTCAGACAACAAATGCTACAGTGATAGAAAATAATTCTGGGGTTTGTTGCATTTATGTTCCTTGCTACGCACTGAGCCACATACTAGGTCACAGACATGAAGCCTCCAATTTAAAGACTGTGGATGTGACAATGTGCCGTCTGGTCAAGGCTATTACACAACACAGGGGATTATGGTAAATGAGTATGGAGCAATGATGGGGTGACATCAAGCCCAGTAAAAATGAAGCAGCTCATAGAAAAGCCAACTGGCGTGCCACTTTATCCACCACAAGTGTCATATGAAATCATCCAGGATTTAAACTGATAAATCAGTAATAAGAAACCATTACCAATGTGTCTTGCATGAGCAAGAAACTATTGCAAAACATGATAAACTATATTTTGGATCATTCTGCTCTTAGTACAGCAACATGTCAATAGTATTGCTGCTAGATTCAACTGCTGACAACTCACAAACTTGCTGAGGATTTGGAATTATTACATTAGACTGTTAAGATATTTTATTTCAAAGTGTATTATGATAAATTCCTTACTTTATATTGATATCTGAATGAAGAAACATGAAATAAAATTATATAACAATATGTTACTCATTAGATAAGACAATAAATCAATGTGCATGAGTACTGAATGATCAAACTGGTACATGATCAAGTGTTCACTATCTTATATTCATTATCTTATATATGATAAATCCACATGATAACTCGAATATGTGTTGTCTGTCCCATTCTTAGTCAACTGAACACATGAAAAACTCAAGCATTCAACCCATCAGGTCAGGCAAACAACAGGCATGCTCCATTTCCCATGCAACAAGTTCAACTGGTGATCAAGGAACATGTGTGACAAACTTGTATACTAGTGTGCAGTTATCCTCAGACTTATGCAATTCTGGCTTATGTGAATTACATGCCAACACAAATTCATGTGACTTTCTTAGTTCCTTTTCAGTGAATACTACAAAGATAATTCAATTATATGTCTAAGAAAATACAAATTTTGGATCTGTAAACGGCTAAATTAAATATATCAGTGAAGTGAATGACATATGTTTCATTGAAAATCAAAGACAGTAGAACCAATGGAGTAGCAAAAGTGGTGATTTGTGTAACCACCCTCAGGCCACAACTATCACACAAGTCACGGGATACATGCCCCATCATCTAAGGTGTACAAGACTTAATTAACAATGTGTAAATGCACTTCATTCAATTCATCAAATATAAAATGTATTCAACTATTAAAATAAAGACTAAAATGTTTGTATTACGTCAAGTTCACTTCTTAAGTAGAAACGAAGGCACCAGAACTACTGTCTTGTCACAACAGATCATATTAGTGCTGTGTGTTACACATTTAATGTCCAGATATTTGTACCTAGACTCCACCACATGATTCCTTGAAGAACATTAAAATAAGACTTAAAACTGATGCATAATTTTCATGGAAAATGTGATTACAGGCAGCCCACACAGTGTTGCAATAAAATAATAAAATTTTTATTGCTTATTTAGCCAGCATTAATTCCAGTCAATTTAAAAAGGACATCTTCATCTCTACATTCTGTGATGGAGACCATGGACACTAATATACATATCATGTTACCACATAACATTAATTAAAATCTACCAAGCTTACTACAAAATTCAATCATTTCTTGAATGATATTTTCATGTCCAAGTTAGTCACGAAAAAGCACATAGTAGGTGTACCCTGGCACAAATTTCCAAACACCCTGCATAAAATATTTGAACACTTGTATTATCAGTACTTGGTAAAGACAATAAAAGTTGTGCTTCACTGGTGGACATGTAGAACACATACCAAACAACCAGAATTAGTTTCTACATATGCACTTGGCACTGAAATAGCACAACAATACAGAATATGGCAAGTATAACAGCTCTAGCAAGAATGTCACCACAACAACGAATTCAAAGTGTAAACTTAAATAATATCACAATAAGGGATGAAAATTGAAAGAAAGAAACCTACCATACAAGGATGCAGAGTTTGAAAGCAAGTAAATTACATGTCACTCATTAATATGTGGACAGTTCCACTAGCAGGAATGTAGGTACTTAAATATTTAACTGACAAACTAACAGGTCAGTGACAACCTTAACTACACAAATCATTCATAAACAGCAAGGAAGTTATCTTATGTAGTTCAGTCTCCTGGGAAGCAAACAGTCAAGCAACTTCAGGCTTTGCACTAAACATTTACACTCAACATGTTAACAGACTTTCATAACTGTCTGTATCCTAAGCCACACAAATCTCTTCCACATCATCAACTCCAATCTCTAAGACTGTTTCTAACATTACCTTACATCTATACACTAGTCCCATAAGTGGTCTCCTTCCCTCATCAGATACACTATTTGAGAGAAATATACATACAGTATATATATATATATTGTTGAAACTAGAACATTAAGCAGAAACTGCTTAAGTATTCACACATGCTTCAAATTATACATGCAAGTTTGAAGGAATCTTTCCCACACTTTTGGACATAAAACATAACCCTCTTGTTTTTCATAGTCTAAATATCATGATAACTCATACAGATAGAAAAATCTGTAGTCATTGTGTCAAAGCAAGATGGCTCAGGACAGATGCATCCAGCTCCTTCAGTAATATCCACCAAACTGAATAGCAGACAGGTGATTGTGTGCTGATTACTACTATGTTAGAGCTGAAAAAATGCATATCAATGTCTTTGTGACTGTGAAGATTGTTCCATGGAAGACATGTGAAAAACAAACAGATCTACAGCTCAGCTGTGACCACTGCTTATAATATTACACGTATGTCAATGTTACATACATGGTTCATAGCAGTTGTACAGTTACAATGGGTCTGTAACAAAATTCCCATCTGGTGACATCTGTAGACTTGCCAAATTCTGTTGCACCTAATACACAACCATTTTACTATTTTGGTGCAAATAAAGTATACCTTCGCGTTAATAACTTGAAAAGATGTGTTTGAAAATTTCTAAAAGTATGTACTAATGTAATTCTTAAACTGCTGAGTGTAGTATTGCGTCACTGTATCAGTGAAGGGAAGGAAATAATTGCCTTTCTCTATTAAAAAATACAGAAAACCTGTACTTTTTTTTTTTTTTTTTTTTACAAAAATTAATATTTTTTTTTATTTTCATTTCTCACACTTAATTTTTAAAGGGCTTACCCCAATGGCTTTCCCTCCCCCCTTCCCCCC
>Ga0123357_10014081_pt1 | contig 10424 bp, 5 predicted proteins | sample TergutEmb28metaG_FD_89873 | JGI IMG/M metagenome (GOLD analysis project Ga0123357, IMG submission 89873) | Embiratermes neotenicus P4 segment gut microbial communities from Petit-Saut dam, French Guiana - Emb289 P4 | ecosystem: Host-associated > Arthropoda: Insects > Digestive system > Gut ...
AACAGCCAGTTGAATCCACTTACTCTCACATGCAATATCCTTGTGCCCAATATTCATAGTTTGGGTATCCTGCAGTTCAGAACTACAACATGGGAGATGCAAAAATATGCTTGGAAAGAATGACGCTAATGCCACGTAATGTGCACCCTTGAAGTTTAAATATGTGTACACATATGTGCACAACATGGATACAGCCCGGCGGAACACACGTAACATTGATTAAGGCAGTTTTTTTCCCACGGTGTACAACAACACTGTAGCGTTCGGTTTGAATGCTGCGACTAATAACCGGCAGACAGATCGCAAAATGAGTGTGACGTCACAGATACCGCGGCACAGCGAAATTTTCAGATCATGGATGACAAAATTTTAACGTTCCTAGAACTGGACAAAAGGGATGCTTTCGTAGTAGTAGAAATAATGATGATGATGATGATGATGATGATAATAATAATAATAATAATAATAATTGCTAACAAACGCCATGAAAGCATGAGGTGCGTAGAAGTTGAGCTCCACTCTCAACCTTGCACTAGAGGGATGTGAGTGGTTAGTCTCAAGACCCGGCCGTTTCATTCCGGAGAAAAGGTACCTAGACAGACAGCCACTGGGTCACTGATCCGGTCTTGACTCTGCGGAGAAGAGGAAAGTCTTGTACAGTACTGCCGGCAGTCGGCGTACTGTTTAAATATGTAGAGGCTAATGAGCTAGTTGCACGTATGTGGCTGTGACACGGAGACGGACAACACATACCAAATGCTGGTGGAGAATGTCGTAGAAAGCGGTAACACGTAAAACCAAGAATAGAGGGCGGAAGATGATAACTGCTGGCGGTGTTGTTCGTGCACCTAAACACCGAGCCATCAAAACATATTGCGAAATGCAGGTAAAGCTGCTTGTTTAGTATCGATACGCGATAAAGGTGGTTGCTTTCTTTCACGATGTAGCCGACTTTACCGTGACCAAATGTCCCCAGTGTCCACGGAGGGGTAAGTTAGTGGAATCCAGACTGGTCAATAAAACGGCAGAATCCGAGGTTCAAACCTGATGTTCCAGCAATGAATGAAATTACTTATAAACAGACGCAATATAGGACTCAAAATGCGTCAATATTCAACAAAGTGCTGGGGACATATTTGGTACTAGGAGATGCACGGAACGTTACCTGACGCACCTTAAACAAGTTCTTTAAAGCAAGGCGACTGAGATGGGCTGGGCTGGAACTGTAGCACAACTGCAATACAATGGCATGCCTGACGTTCTGATGGGAGGGCGACGTACAGTCGATGATGGCCGTCCGTTTTATCGATATCATGCGCACTTTTGGTGGTGACAACCAGCACCGTCCCAAAACCCGACGAAGTTAATAATCTCGATACTGACGTTGCGCCATCTGCTACTAATTTATAGCTGCCGGTTCTATTTTGCTTTCCTGTTATATTTTGCGCTGTTGCAGATGGCAATAGGAGCGCGTTATCTAGGGCCGGGCCGGGCCGGGCCGGGCTCTATGCTGGGGATGTAGCCAAGTGCCGTTAACAGTTAAGTTTTTCCTTACTCTCTCCTTCCTTTCTCTCTTCCTTGCCTCTCTCTTCAGTCTGCAACACAAGATGATTCGAGAGACACTTTCCAAACAACAGAGGTTGAGTTTTATCAGGAAGAGCGAGCTTTACTCTCCTCTGTCCTGCATCCACACTTGATTTATACCTGTGCTTTCAGTAAAATAAAAGACCTCGACTTGTAAATCTCGTGCAGCTAGCACTAAAACCTTCTAACTAATGCTGATTCCTTATCTTGCCGTCGTCTTCTAGAAGAATTAATCCTAACAATACAATATAAAGCCAAATTGAAACTGGAACTCAAAATATTGCACCAGCAGACACACAGAAGAGCTCCGTGAATCGCATTGCTTATAACAGGCGGCTTATGAAGATAAGATTGCTTTATACAGTGCAGAAGGAAAGACAGTGTCGCTCCAAAAGGTTCGTATGTATCTACCAGACTTCATGGCGTCACGTTAGTACTTACTGCCACGCTGTCTTCAAGCATCACATTCTGTAGGAAACTCTATTTTATTTTATATTACAGTTCTCAGTACTTGCCGTTTTGTCGTCGTACCCCAGCAACAGTGCTACAATCGAACCTTGGCTTCACTCCATCAGGCTAACAATTATTTGTAAGGTTTTAACTGCTGCCGTGTGTCTTAGCAAAGGCTCTTATTTGGGGTTTCTCCCAGCAGCACCCTTGCAACCCACTCAAAAAACACGAAAGTTTCCTCGACCTTCACTTTTTTTCGTGCTGTCTTTTCCAGCGTGCTGCGGTCACAGTGACTGGATATTGACGTTACACCTTAGTCATAATCGGTCTTTATTTTTTCAAAATTTAAATGAGACACACACATAAACAAAGGCAACATGATGATCGCAAAAACCTACTTCTCTTTGCAGACCTTCAAATGTCCGCTGGTCACTATATGTACCACCAGTTTAACATCCAACAATCCTACGTTCTGCCCACACAGTGTCTTTGTGTGTTCTGTATGAATCTCAGAACAAACAGCGATTATTTCCCTATACAGCATAAACTGACTGGTTTTTACAACCGAAACGGAGTGTGTTTACTGCGCGGTACGGACTGGGTAGTTAAATGCAATTCCGGTTATTATCGTCGTCATAAATTTAAACAACTGGCGACTGATCGTTCTAAGAAATGGCAATAGATCCAGACACATGAAAGTTTGAGGACAGTCAACTAGGCATAATCCACTGTTGTTGTTGTTGTTGTTGTTGTTGTTGTTGTTGTTGATAATGATATGGGGGGAGGAGGGGGTGGCAACGACGACGATAATTAAATAAAATATTCCTCCTACCGTTCTGCATTGGTGCAAGAAACGGCATTTCCTTCATAGAGGAACATCGTCAGCCCGTTTGGTGGTATCAGTCGCTTCACGTCCAATACCGTCCGCGAAACAACATTTTGTTTCTTTGTCAGCTCAGTTTCGCTCGTTAGGAGAGTACGAAGACAGCGCCTTCAATATCCCCACAGCCCCATGCGACCTCTCTCTGTTTTCAGCATGTGGGGCTCTCAAACTATTTACTCATGCCAATAGCACACAAATGTTTTCCCTGTCAGGCTCAAGTTAATCCTACACGCTTAGTGTAAAAGGATAGGATATTTCATGTGAAGGTCTCCGGTAACGTTTATACTTCGCAATGAATTTGTACATAAGCCTTTTTACCAGGCATCAAAGATGTCTACGCTACGACTAGTTTTAGTTTCTTTATTTTACGAGTCTGATAACTGAGAACAGACAGTATGGACGTGCATCGCTCCGTTCCTTTTCCTATTTATACAGTTTAGGGTAGTTAAGGGCAATTTTCAATTGATTTTCATTTCACGTCCTTGAGACGGAAGTCTGATTGTAAATGCAGGTTTTCGCTTAATGCGTATGCAAATTTCGGTAATTTGCTTTCTCATACCGCCTCAATCAACGTTCAGACAATATGCGGATGTTTCAGTGCAGCAACGAGCCCGTTTCCATTACGTCACGTGTCTGTAAGGGACAAGGAGGGACTGAGGACCCTCATCACAACAAGAATGGCTTTTATCCAGAAATACGGCCTGCGATTTTATGATTGTTCCATTATGTCTTCGCTTTATGACAAGCACTGTGAGTTGTGGGTTCAACCAGCGGCCTGGCTCAAGCATCAAGCAGCATATCAACATGACAGCGTTTACCTCTGAGATAAACCACGCGATTATCAACTACTTCTTTTACGTCTACTAACCAAGTTGAAAAGTCTTCCTGTATAAAAACATTCAATTTAAAGCCAATCACTTCATCCTGACAGAGGTGCCCAGCGCAACGGAAACCGATACACCACTAGACCTGAGAGGCGACGCAGCCGCCGACATTTTTGACAGATGTAGCCGACACACAGGGCAACACTACTTCCTTCCACACGCCTACTGATTCAACATTAAGGTCATGACACGCTGCCATCATCGCCAAAAAACCTTACAACATGACATATCACACAACAGCCCACATTTGTAGGGGCAACGACATGACCTAGCAGCACTTCAGAGCAGTCAGTGTGCAGGTAACTACGTATCTCTGTCTACAGCGAACTCCAGAATGCTACAGCGCTACCAACATGCCTCAATGGCGTACTCCTTAAACACAGGGGATACTTCACCGTGCATTCGCAGGTTATCACAGTTCCTTCAAATTCTCAAATGATGACACAGTTTTGGTGAGGAAATGTGCAGGAACGAGACCACTGGGTAGGTATAGGGGGATAACGAAGGACAGTACTGGAACCTATGTTAGGAAAGTAATATGGAATGGAGTGAATATCATTCATTTGCTCAGGATCTGGTCCAGTGGCGGGCTCTGGTGACAGGACACTGCAACTGCAGGTTCCATGAACTGTAGGGAACTTCGCAGTTGAGAACTTACTGCCCTCCCAGGAGGGTCTCTCCTCCACCGACGAGTTCTTCAGACGATCAGAACAAGGTCTCAGAAGTCAGTCTTTGTTGCGCGAGATGGCCAGGTGTCACAGCGGAGCTGCTGAAGATGCAAACATTTTGCGATACAACATTGTGTCGTTGGGCGAGTCGTTACCGACGTTTCGAACGATCGTGTTGCCTTCACTGTCAAAGTGCGCAGTATAACACCGGGAACGACTCACCTAAAGGTACAGTCCACTGCACAGCCGAATCCTCAGTCTGCTCCACTTTCTCCACTGCCCAAGAAACTCAGACTGTCCCACAGTTGGCACTTGATTTGCATGAAAGTGTGCTGCAGCTGAAAACAATTGGTGGACAGCTGGGCAGACGTGGCAGTCCGATATGAGGACATTTTGTCACTGGGTTATTGGTGACCACTTACTGTTGTTCATTCAGCTTTGCATCTCCTGCATAATATCGACGTGTGCTTGTCACAGTGTGGACCTTTCTGTCGTCACCATTCAAAACGTTTCGGGTATGGGAGGGCGCGGGACGTGACAACACATCCTCCAGCTTTGGAGAAGAAAAGGGGAGTCGATAGAGAATTCAGTGTCGATTGACGCCAGGGGGTGTGGGGGCAATGCAGAATGGTGGCGCCTGGCGTCTGCTTCAAGGGGTCGGGACAACGGGGCAGCTAATCACGGCCAAGAGTTGCGTGGAATTAAGAAATGGATTGAAGAGCTTTGTAATGGGAGGGATGTGTGACTGTAGAGCGCCATCTGGAAACAGGAGTGAGAACTGCGCGCCCCCTTTCACCTTTCGACCCTTAGTTTCCTGACAGCCTGAAGTATAAAAATTGTTGCAAGAGAAGCAGAAGCATTATAGAGCATGTACACAATCTAGAGAGGACTAGAACAGCATGCACACAAACTATACATCCCTAGGGCACAACTTGTAAACAGCCTAGAGAGGCAGACCTAGAACACAACTAAAGGCGTCATTTTACAGAATTACAAAACCTGACAGCTTCACTGCATCTGAATGACGATTCACTGAGATGGATAGGTTGTTAACGCCCGATGTCAGGAGACGTGTTCGTCATTCCTGATTAGTTAATCACTTATTCTGGCTGTCTTTTATCTTTTACGTCAAAACGTAAGTCCAGGCACACACCAGAATGTTCCCAGCGCTGTGCAACGGCATGCATTTAGAAAGACGGTCACAGATGGAAGTTCTTACGCCTGTGGCGAACGCTGCAAGTCAGTAAGTCCGTAACAACAACGTTACAATTCCTAAATCACACAGACGCACAAAAACAAACGTTACACGATGTGTGCGATTTATGACTCTGCCGACGTCGTTGTAAAAGCGATTATTCGTATACCAGTTCCGTGCTTCAGGTGGACCTACACGGCGTCACATAATGAACATCCTGTATTTTCTTCAAATTTCCTTTCGTGTAACAGAGGCGGTTGGGGGAGGGGTGGGGAAGGGGAGGGGAGGGGAGGGTGTGCGATATGAATTTCGTTGGAGTTTTTTCGTAGTAACCGGATTACAATCCGTGAAGAGGCGCACGTGAACGAGATACAAATGTGAAATGGCACGAAATGCTTCTGTTTTTTATTTTAGTTAGGTGCAGCAGCGAGTGTCGGCGGGTATTCGGTGTACTGAGACACGTGTGACAGGTGTCGTGGCGTCAACTGATCTATAAAGGTGCAGAGGTGAGAGGGGCCGTTACGGAGGGGCGTCCCTTTTTACTGTCATCTGATGGGTGCGTACGGGAGTTATCCTGGATTACCAATTAACCGTTGGCTAATAATGGCACTGTCTTATCTGGGAAGTCATTCGGAACCGAGTTACAAGAAATGTTAATTATGTACAGCGAAATGCAAAATTAGCAGAGACTGCGGTCGTTGGCAGTTGGAAGGTACCATTTCTCAGTATCCCTGGATAGAATAAAGAAATCCACTCTTTTAGACACACGCACAAGACCTTTCAGTGTTACGGTACCTAGGGATTATTTGATTCTTTCGGTAATTAAATCAAGTAGAATGAGATGGGCGCGGAATGTGGCACGTACAGAAGACAAGAGGGGTGCATACCAGGTTTTGGTTGGAAGACCTGATCGAAAGAGACCACTTGGAAGACCTAGGCTTAGATGGAAGCAGAATATTAAAACGGATCTTCAAGAACTAGGATGGAAGGCATGGATTGTATTGATAAGGCTCTGGATAAGGATAGGTGGCGGGCACTTGGGAATGCGGTAATGAAAATTCGGGAACCGAAATGCGTTACATTTCTTCACTAGCTAAAGACCTGTTAGCTTCTCAGGAAAGACTCTGATTCATGTAGTTAGTTGGTTGGTTAGGGATTAGTTGGGATTTCACACAAACTTAAAGCGAGGACTTTCTGAAGGAACCTGAGAGAGCACGCAACATGAAGAATGCTGGACGTGTAGCAGGAACTTGCAACTTGGAGTTACCGGAAGGATTTAAGAAATGAGCTCACTGGGAGACCATACGACATTTGAGGTTCTCTCAGCGGCACAAATGAGGATCCAGGTCTTTCGAACGTGACGCTGTTTTGTTGGGTTAGTGTTTCCCGACGTTTCGAAGAACGCACGGCCTTCAGAAATTCAGACAACACTCACCCAGCAACACAAAGCTACATGCCAGAAGACCGGAATCTTAAACGCTCGTCTTTCTAACTAGACCGTCAAAAATCTGTATTCTGTAGACTCCAGCCGTATTGACATACGCTAAACGCTACATTGGAATTTCCCCCAACCACCAGTCACAACGTATTCGACACTAGCGCTACAATCTGTCTCGTCAATGTTCAAGGAACTTTTAACATCACTAACTGCAAGGAGCAGAGTGCCTCTAGAGACTGGTTACTTGGCAGCTAGTCAAGAAATCCTCCGCACTTTACGGAAACAGAAGGTTCATCGCCGCGTTCACAAAAGACCGCCACCTGTCCCTGTCCTGAGCCAGACTAAACCAGTCCAAAAACACCCCATTTCTTTACAATACATTATCCCATCCCACCCAAGCCTGCCTATTCCAAGTGGCCTCTGTCCCACAAGCTCTCCCATCAAAACCCCATACGTACCCCTCCTACAACCCATTCGTGCCAAATGTCCCGCCCATGCTTCCATTACCCAAATAATATCTGGGCAACGATATGGATCATAACGCCAAAAAACGAGGCTGATTTTTTTACAGGCATAAGCTTACTGGACGACGCTTTTCAAATACGACCCAATTCAAACTGAAACTTAAGAACAACTTGTTTTCCGTAGGTTGGTAGCCTTGCTTCTGTATCAGATACAGACAGTTGCATAGCTGACGTCTGATAAGTGTTACAGTTGCAAAGCTGTGTATAGTTACTGACAGGAGCATGCAGCAACCAGGCCAGCAACCGAACTAATATGGTGCAGGATCCCAATGATTGAACTTTTATGGGATATGACGTCATGTGGCTTAGCATTTAGCCACCAAAATTTCGATGGAATTTGCTGCTTGCATGTTCAGGTTTGCCCAAGAATGTGCTAGGCGATAATTCCACTACTTTGGTATTAACTAGCAGAAATAGGCAGTGAGCGCGGCCAAAACGCTGGTAACTACATATCAATCTACACGGCGTCACATCTCAAAAGACATTCACCAACACAACCGAAAAGAACTTGACATCTGAGTATACAAACTTTGTTGAACGGTTTGCAGTCTCGCAGGCAGTACTTGTATTGGTGAAACGACAGGTTAATTTGACGGACACTTGTCACTGCTGGAGGAGAGTTGCCCACGGTGCGAGAGGCCACAGCGGACGTGAGCTGAACTGCTCGCATGCAATTAAGTAATTACAAACTGGCGTCATATAAAAATCCTAACAGCAATGGTAAATGAATCTGCTAATAGCTGTACATAAACATCAATTTACTGCTGCATTTATAATGATAAGTTAAAACGTTTAGAACAGAAAGTTACATTTGTAACTGGGCCATGTAACTTTACATGACAACGGCTTTCCAATCTGCTTGCCCACTTCTGTGTTCACATTTCGAAAGCAAAACAGGACTAACTTCGAACAAAGCACATAAATGTGCTCTAAGCCCAGCCGCACCACGATATATGATGGTGGGCGCAGCATTTGACTCGGTATTCAAACGACCTCAACAATTACAGCAAACATTTATTAGCTCTAACCACTAATTTCACACTTCTGCCAGAACCATACTCCAAACGCAACTTCAGTGCTCCCAAACACAAAATATCTGGTACTGTCCAATTTACTCCCTCATCCCAAAACCCTATTTAAATCTGCTACCTCCCTGCGCACCATCTGACCCTAGGAAACAGTGGAGGTCAACATCGTTCATCAACTCGATACCGCCATTTCATAGCCCCAATTATCCATCCAAACAAGCTATTAGTTTCAAAATATCACATCCGTCCGTTTCGAGAGGCCCACAGGATTGGACGTACGTCTAGTTACAAATTACTCCGACAGGTTTTCCCAGCAGTGCCTAATCTGGTTTCAATATGTTTGTTTATAAACGACTCTTGACATATCACTGATTTTCTTATGGGATTATGACATCGAACTGTCGCCAATGTCAACATAGGACCACAATTTGCACGCAACACCGTTCAGATTGTTCTTAATCATTATACACCATACAGACATTTTTTATTTGAACAACAGTTTGTCATTCCACTTGCAGATTTCCAAGATTTTCTAAGTGGCTTCAGTTTTTTACAGTGAAACTCAAGTTTTCAAATTACTGCATTTGACCCGAAACTGGCGTTAGGGAAAACAAGGAAAATGTAAAGAGAGAGCAACAGTCGGGTAGTTTAATGTAGTCAGTCGGTTCAGAAACATACGTGCCTAAGTGGTTGTTAGCAGCGTTCTGTTTTGACAAAGTTCTACGATCATTTCTGACGCCGTTACCGTTCCCACGGCTCGTAGCAGCAGTATGAAACATGGCCATGAGGATATTCTGCAATACACATGGGTGTGTGTTTACAGATCACTTTTACTGTTGTTTCTAGTGCAGTGCAGTGCAGTGCAGTGACTATTATGTTCCTTACATCGCACTTACCAAACACACTGTATCATTACAGTGGCAGTTTAGGGTTAGCAGCGGTATGGGCGATCGGAAGCTAAGGTGGGCCACACGTCATTTTTACCGCTTGCCTGTCTTCTGAAGGACAGTTATGAATAAACTGCGCAGAGCACACCGAGTCACTGGGTCACTATCTCACACGTCATCGATTCGCACGAGGTAACAAACTCTGGACAAAGCTTCGGTTCCTACACTTATTTTGAAAACAGAATGTGTCTTCCACTGTACTTGGGTAGATCAAATCCTGACGCTTCTGTACATGGGCTCTGGAGTTTCCGGTTCCAAACTTTACTTTACATTACATTCTTGCTGCACATTTCTTTCACTTCCAAATCTACGGCTAGGCGTCTCAAAATTTTGTACACATGTCGAAGCTCAGAATGCATGCTACATGACCTGCCAATCTCAAATTCCTTATCCATAATGTTAATATTTTTAGATAATTACTGAAACAAGCAATACTATCACAAGCAATATCTGACTATACATCTATGGAATAATATCGGTAGAGATATGCTGACTATTAAACATTTTATTCGACACAAAGACACCCCTGTGTCGTATTTTGTGCCCTCATAGTTCAATGGTCACGCTCAAATTTCACACCATAATCCTAAACGCTGCAGATGCAACACTGTATGGAAAGGTCAAATTCTCAGGGCTTTGTGGTTTGTGTCACGCGGGGATTCTACCGCATTATAATAAACAATGCATTGAAATAGCAAGACTTTTAAAAACCTGCAGTTTAAAGTCCTTCGGAAGCCTAAAGGGCACCACATAAAACCCAATTTAAGACAAAACAGTAGCACTTAATGTTGTTATGAAATGTCCATTTCCCAGTCTCATTTAC
>Ga0123357_10014082_pt1 | contig 10424 bp, 3 predicted proteins | sample TergutEmb28metaG_FD_89873 | JGI IMG/M metagenome (GOLD analysis project Ga0123357, IMG submission 89873) | Embiratermes neotenicus P4 segment gut microbial communities from Petit-Saut dam, French Guiana - Emb289 P4 | ecosystem: Host-associated > Arthropoda: Insects > Digestive system > Gut ...
CATATTTTCCGATTTTCTTCTCCTCTTGTCCTCTCCCTTCATCCTTTTCCCTCCTTCTGCTCCAAATAAATTTTTCTCCCCATTTTTGTTGCTGAAATTAATAACTCCCTGTACTCTCCTTCTTTCGTCACTCTGTGCTCCCATTTCTTTAATTTCACTCTCTCTCCCTATCCTCCCTGTCCTCACCTCTCTCACCTAAACATCTAATCACGTAGTACTGTGAAGCTACAACAGATTTGTTTTTCTCGCCATATAATCCGTAGCTGTTACATTTTATACAAACCAGAAGGTCGCTGGTTTGTTTCTAGATGTTAACAATGGAGATTTTCATTGGCATTTTCCTTCCGGCCGCACTATGACTCTGTGATGCACTCAGCTTCAAAAACAAATGAGTATCAGGAATATTTCATGGAGGGTAAAAGCAGCCGGAGCGTTGCGCTGACAACCCTAACACCTTCATGAGCCGATTGTCTTTAAAATTGGCAGTCTCAGATTCCTGGAACCTCCAGGTCTTTCGAGGCCTGTAATGGGATTGTTTTTTTAATTACCAGATAAATAAATCTGACATTATTAAAAAACTTTAAATCGCCCATTTTCGCTGATGTCTTCATTTAAAGAATAAATCACTACAAAATTCCATTACACCCTTCCATGTCTCAGGAGGGGTAATTGCCGGATTTTCGTCGCGGATGTTCGTATTAAATATTGGGCGAATCTATTTGTGAATTACGGTGGATGAAATATCCCTGGGACAGACGTTATCAGAGTAGTTCAGTCTCTTCCTCTCAACATTTTTCCCCCTACGCTCCATGCACAGACACTCATCTATCACCGACGCTGTATAATCTTAGCTATTGACAGCGCCGTCATATCATGTATTTATAAGAATAACACGTTTACAGTTCGGTATTCACATTCATGGTGAATTGAATCTCTTCCTTTTTGTCTGTGTACACGTGCTTTCACCCTGAAATTTTTAGAAGTCTCGACAGGTTAGTAAGTTGACATATTAAGTGCTGAACGAGTGACGTTCTGCTGCAATACAAGAATTATTTCGTCCCTTTATCCAAACCTGCTGGAAAATAGGGGCACTCCCAAAATAGTGGCAGGAGTAAATTAGTTGCAAATTGAGGCTCAGCACTCTTTCCATATAATGCCTAGTTTATAACAAACAGAATTCACATTCCATGTTTATATAAGCTTGCCCGTGTGACGACTCTCTTTGTCTTAAGAAAACTTACTTCACTTGATTTCCCTTCATAGTACTTTATTAGAACTGCGTTTAGACCAATAATTTGTTAATATTGTAATTTAATAAAATAATCGAATTCCAGACATGTAGATAAACGTCCGAAACCATAGTGTTAACTGAAGTTACATATGCTGATAAATAAGAAAGGAATGAATTGCTAATTCCATTGAAAAGGATTTTCAGATATTCTATAATTTCTTTATATATTACTGCCGATCAACTTATCCGTCGCCAAAGCCCTAGTCTGGTACTACACCACCACCACCCCCACTCCTACTTGGAATACCATCTCCGAGGCTGACATAAACTTCAGTATGTCCACCTATGCTCTGGCTGTTTTCGGTAAAGGAAACAGAAAAACAGACTTGGTATTGCAGGATACGATGACCAGAGACTGCAATTGTTCCGCCAAATTGAGGGATTGATGGAATTGTACGTACTGAGTTATGTTGCTTGGGCTAAAACGTTTGATTCCATTGTAGTGTACATTTGGTGCTAGCATCCATCGCAATGTCAATGAGAAAAAAACTAGTCGACTTTTGAACTTTCCACAAAGTGACTCAGCCAAAGATAGTTTCAAATATCGTTAATTAATGGAAACGGTGGAAAGATTTAAACTTCTCCACGCTCTCCAATTATTCCAAAATTTAGTTACATGTGGCACAGTGTGCATCGTTTCACATTTTGTCTCCCCAGTAATGACGTAATAAACATAAGTCCTTCTGCTGCCGTATTCACGCGCTGCTCCGCGGCTCGTCAAGTCTGCCGTTTATTTATTCGTACATTAGATAAAACCTTACATTTATTTAACTCATTTATGCAATAAAACAAATTCCCTTTTTTTCAGATCTCGATATAACATGTGTGTGGAGGGGCATTTAAATAATTCACGTAATTGAATATTATATTTTACAGACCAAAAGTATTTATATTAAATCCTCATTATAAATTATATCACTTTTAAGTGTTTTCCATCTAATTCTTTGTTTTATATTTTAGATTTTAAACACATTTTAGGCTCTTTGATAGGATCAATTCAGTTGCGTTACTCAGTATTCAATAAAGTGTTTTTTTTCCGCTTTCACACATCAATATATAACAATTAATACACAGTTTGGCTACATGTTTCGGTTTTACGAAACAATCTTTAGGCCGGTATTTACTATTTGGAGGAACATTGACATTTTTCTTCGTTGTAGACCTCAAAACGAGAGGTAAGGTTTGGTTTTTTCTTACAATTACAGTGAGAACTGCCAAAAAAAATCGTTTATTACGATGGACAAAATCATATTTTTTGGTTGAAGTGAGAAGTAGTTTAACACAAACCAAAGTTTTGTACAAACAAACACACATGCTCCTATGGCTCCATTTGAAAGCATTGTAAATAAAAGATAACGGGAAATACAATGGAGCTATTTAGATACAGTTTACTTTGTGTATTTTCCGGACACTCCGTTTATGATCCCATAGTTGAGGTCTATGACCAGTTATTTACGGTGCGTTACGTTTATTTATTTGGCTAAATTCTCTATACCTGCTTAAAAAAATGCGAGGTTCTAAGAGCAACAGAAGCAGAAAATTTGGAGCTTAGTACAGTGTCATTTCTTGATGACGGTTATAGTCGATCCAGAACTCTTCCTGCAAAGAACGTAAGTATGTGAGGTGTACTATGTACTTGTCTGTACTAAAAACAGCCATTGTAGCTTATGGTGTGTGGTTTGAGTTAGGTGTAATGCTTGTCAGGGAAATATCTAAGAGTTGGGTAGTAATCTGTTTTGTTGGGTAGCAATCTGTATAGTTGGATAGCATCTGCATAGTTGGGTAGCAATCTGCATAGTCTAGTTTTTGCTGAAATTTAGGGCAGCTGAAATTAAATAAAACAAATTTTGGCACGCAAAATGACTTTACTAACAACGACAAATGAGGAAACTTTAAATTGGGTTTAATACTGATATTATGTTAGCATCTGATCAGTTACTATAATTACCTTATGTGCATCTCAAAACACGTCACAATAGCCCGAACATATGAAGGTGTAACTACAAGAAATTAAAACCAAAGTTTACAAGTTCTGTCTGGACAGTCTGGAAGGTAAACCTAAATTTTCGTCATAATATTTATAAATAAATTTTAAGCTTCATATTTAAAAACCAAGTTATTATGAAGTCAGTTGTGAGGTAAAGAGGTACGCTTCCAAGCATTCCTTTATTACTTAGGAACTGCATAGTTGCTGGGTTTAAAAACGCCCAAACCTAAATCAGTTAATTAATAGAACTTGGAAATTATACCAAATGAAACGGTAGGGACGTGAATTTAGAAAACACTCTGATGTATCTGGATAGACTCAGGACATCTAGGAAACTTCCAGTCACCACCTCCAATTTGTGAAGGGAGATATTCAGACGGGGTTTCGGAATAAAAATCAGGAGACCGAAGTGCTCAATCGACATTCACTTCAGGGCAAACTCAGACTTCTCTGTTGTGAGGTGAGTAGCTGAAAGTTTACTTACCCTGCCATATTACATTCCGGAGTCTGGAGCGATATTCACAGGTTCTTCAAAAGTTTAGTTTCGTCTGACCCTGGCAACACTGGATTCAATTGCCAAAGAGCAACCCCCCCCCCCCCAAAAATGCTGGAAATAACAAGAATGTACCTCTTTCCATAACCAGAAAGTTACAAAATTAAACGGTTTATAAATGGTTAAACGCAATTAATAAATACATCGCCAAAGTCCGTGTAGAAAATCTCCAGAAATTTTGTTGTATTCGTGTAGAATTCCTTCAATTCCCAACATCAAAAAGGTTAGGTACTATTTATATGTCAACGCAACATGTTTACATAGATTTTTGAAAACAAATATTGTAACAATTCCCGAGTCAGTCATTTTCATGCAATTATTTATAAATTTTATTGTAAAATGTCTTATATCAAATAGATTTCATATTCTTTGTGTATGTTTTACATATAACTACGGTAACAGACATCTCAGGTACGTTCCCTGTTATTACAAAATATTAACAATCTTTATATTTACATTACACGATGATTTAGTATAATAATTTACAATATAGTAAATACAGTTTTTCTTATGTCATCAATAATAGATAATTGTACGCGTAAGAAGATACCACATACTCACTAAAATATTAGACAAAACAATGATAACAAATAGAGGGAATTTATACCTTCACTAAACTATGAAAACATTTTATTTTTAGAATTGTATTTTGTAAGAAATGCAACTTCCGTCAAACAATATTACATAGTCGTTAATTTTCAAAAAGGACTAATCAACATTCACTAGAAATCTGCACCGGGTCCGCAAGAATTAAACGCCCGTGTTGTGAACACTAATTGCGTTCAAAGCACTTCGAATTTAATATTGAAACCGTTCCAGCTATTACGGTGTATTATCAATGAAACACCAACCCATTATGCCCATCATTTTAGTGTTTCATTTAAAGCGGAGATTAGAGTTAAGAAGGAGGGAGATACGAATTGGAAAATGGATTTAGAGACGCTTGAATTTTAGACATTTATAAATTCTGTTTAACTAACAAAAAATTTTCAGTGCACAGTTAACGCTAACAACAAATTTCAAGCCTTTCGCGACATATGTTTCTATGAAGAGTCGCTATTAACAGTGAAATTTATCCTGCATTGAGTCCAGCACTGAAATGGATATAAGATGGACCAGACCGGCAAAGTACGTATAATGTAATATTGAATCGCTTTCGAACAACCAATGTTGCAGCGTACGAACATTAATTGTTACATATTCTGAGTGTGTGTTTTTAGATTTAGGTACACAGCATAAAATGCACATGCGTCATTTTGTTATCTGTGGCCTTCCAATTCTACAATATTTTCCCACGTTATCTCATAAATGGCGCGATTTTGAGAAAGTTATTGAACACAAATCGTGCGTTTTGATTTCCTCTAAAATCATTTTCTGAAAATTTTCAAATTGTTAGAAGAAGTGTGCGAGATATGATCAAAGATATGTAGTGGTTTTCATGTAAAGTACCCTTCATTCTTGCCAGATTATAATTAACCTTGAATTTTATCGAAACATATTTCTAAAGCTATTAAAATATATCAAAATTAATGAAAGCCCGTCCAGAGAGCGACGAGTTTTTCCATGCGGACAGACGGACGAAGGACAGATACGACGAAGCTAATATTCGTTTTTCGAAATTTTGCTAACGCGCCTACAAATGCCGCTCGGTATGCAGCCTACGTCTCACACACTTCAAGTTACTGACAACTTGACGAAAAAGGAGAAGCGCAAGATTTTCGGTTTTGTATTTCAGTTTTTCGGAATAAAGTTGCAAGTCCTGAATTACAATGGATTTTTTAAAGTGTTACTAATAATATAGTCGTTTATAAACCTAATGTGAAATTTTGTTTGGAAAAACGTGAATTGTAATGTTAACACGAATCCAACATAAGGAGTTCTCTCTTTAAACTGACTTTCCAGTGAAAGATTGTTAATAGTTGGTTTAATGTAACACAAATGACGTCCTCCAAGGAAATAAGTAACAAGTCAGTATATTGGTCAGTCGAGGCACACATGCCAAGTATTTCACACAACAACAAATTCCTTTATTTAAGTCAGTACAATTTTAGAAAGACGGTAGTTCTGAAAGACCATTTTTGGCACTCAAAGATTTCTTAGTAATGATGCATATTAAAGGTATTCTCTTGCGCAAACTGCAGTCCGGATATTGCGATTTAAAATTCACATTTAAATCGCTTGGCTGCCAAAAACCCTCAGCTTTAAAACGAAAAGATATTATTCCAGATTAGCTGAAACCTGTTAGAAACGTCTCAATGTAGTGAGAAAGTCAGTGTCGAGGAAATATTTGAAAAGTATTTCCGAAATAATGTAGCGTTTTAAGTTTTTACAATAAAAATTTACGTGTTTATCCATATCCTACACACATTTCTCTCTTTTCACATCCTCGAAACATTCTTTTCCGTTAAGGAACTGCATTCCTTTAATTCTAGCTTATGTTTTATCCCCACAGGTATTACACTACAAACACTGAGCTACCAACATGAATTATTACTTCGTTCTAATCCTGTTAACGGAGTTGATTCAATTTTGCAGCTGTGAGTTGAAATCTCTTAAAAGACAAAAGGTTCTCTCCAGAAAGAAGAGATATCTCTCCTTCCCTGAAGGAAGTTCTATTGTGGTAAGTAACTAATTAGGCTGAACTTCGTATTTTGTTATTAAAATGACAGTATAACATATTTGGGCGTGGACTGTGTTAAAGCGCCATTTGCAAATAAGGGTTAATCTAAAGAATTTTTCGAGTAGGGCACTTGATTCTTATGCTTATAAATTGCCTATGTGTCTCATACACACTTTGAAACCAAATACGAAATAAAAAAGGGGAAACTGTAGCATGTCAAGCAGGCACAGTGTGTTGGTACTGGTACGCATAATCAGTCTCGGTGTTAGAAGCGGTTGGGTAGGCAACATCACGTTCCGGTCGCATTACTCCCGAGAGAGACACCTGCTACCTACTGTGCAGGAGGCCGCGTGTGCCTCGGGGTCTTCCTGGATAAGAAAACAACCGAAATTATAAGTATTCCTCAGAGTATGTGGGAATTTATGGAGTCCTGCTAATTATTTTTGCACTTGTACGGTGCCAAACGCAGTGGCCGTGCGGTCTACGCCGTACGTTGCCGCCTCTTGTTTTTTGGGATTGCTAGTTTCAATCCCGTCTGGAACACGGATATCTGTCTGTTGTGTGTGTTGTGTGTGGTCAGGTATAGGTCTGTGCTTCGCGTTCTTCACTCATCCAGACGAGTCCTACCGAGTCTTGGGTGTCTGAGTGTGAACGAGAAGCCTCGACGATGATGATGCCCTTGTAGGCTGGGGGCTATCGACCAAAAATAGCCAAACATATAAATATTTTATACTTATTGTTTCTAAAAGCGGGCCGATGACTAATTCAGAGGAGTCCTACCGCATGTGGCACTGAGTGGGATAAAGTGCAACAGATAAACCTCTACACGTACAGTCAGTAGTTTGAAGAAGTCCGACTACAACATTGTACAGTTGTGATTGAGAGAAATTTGAGTTAACAGCCCCCCTCCCCCACCACGATGTTAATTAAATTTTTAATTTTATTAAATAAATTGCTTAGTCGCTCTAAAATTAATGGAAATATTGTGAAATGGGAGATGAAGCAGACAGGAGTATCGCAAAACATGTAATGTGTGTACAGTAATTGTATTATGAAAGTCCTTTCAAACTTGAATACCACAGTTGTTAACATCGTGGACGTTCCACGTGCAAACTCTTGCGATGGATCTTCCATTTAGAGAGATAATAAAATAAACCCCATGGCGTAGAGTGTGGCTTGAGTGATGGATATTTCAATATACGTACTTTGTAATTGCTTGTTAACATCACTGTGTGTTACAGTTAAATCTCTCGTTTGCTAAATCATATATTTGGGACTACAGCCCTTCGCCACGTCCTTCCTGGAACAACTTGTTTGAAGCGGACCTAGGTTTCAAGCTCCCTAACAACACGCGGCTGTTTTACGGGGGAAAGCCGCCCATTAAGAGGAGAAGGAGTGCTTCGGAAGTTCATCCCCTTCATAGGAGAGAGCGACTGGAGCTCTTCCGTAATATAGAGGGATTTCTGGAATTGTAAGTTTTTTCATTATTCAGCACGTCTCCTTTTTGCGTTTTGGGGGACAGTGAATGTTAAAAATTTTATCTATTTGTTAATGTATCTTGTTTTATTTGTGAGCTATTACTTCTCACTGAATTGAAGGGGAAATTGAAAGGGACATATTCATGCACTGAAAAGATGGGAAAAGGGAATCGACAACTTCTCTTTTTTTATTCTACTGTGTGTATTATCCTGAAGCGCATCACAACTTCAATAAAGTCAAATTTATCTTAAGATATCAATTAATTTATTCATTCATTCATTCTTTCTCTCATTCATTCACTCATCCCGTAGTTTGTCTTATGATAGGTTTATAGTTCCTTCCAAAGCAAGTTCTCCATAGCCAGCGATCTAGTGTTTCCCCATCAATTTCCAGTATCCTCTCATTCCTTCAGTTCATCAATTAGCTGCTTAGGTCTTCTTCTTCGTCTTCCTGTCCTTTCTATCCTTCCCTCTATCCTTTCCTCAAGACTCTGTTTTATGTGGCAGAACTTACGCAAGATGTGACCATTCCAGTCAGTCATCCTTTTTCTTAAGTCTTTTTTCTGATATTCCTTACCTCTTGACTGTACTTAATACTTCTTCATTCTTCACACAGTCGGTTTAAATGATCTACTCAAAACTTCCCCAGCAACACATTTCAAAATTTCCGAAGTGTCAAAGTTGACCTATATAGGCTTACATTTTTACCTATGCTTATTTTGATTTCGTCTCATAAAGTTGGCTATTAGATTCAGTTTTTTTATTCTGTCAAGTGTTAAAATTTTTCTCTCTTCACCTCCTCTTCCTTCAAAAAACAAATATTTGATTCTACGAGCATAGTACGTTATTTTTAAAATTTTGTATTGCAGCTTTTCACAGGTATTACAAGATTCATACCGTGAACTTGTTGGATATTAACCACGAGAGAAAAAAGTTATATCAATTTACCCACTCAAAATATTGCTAAAAGGCTAGAGCAAACCGATACACTGATCTTATTATGATATTCGGCAGTTTACTAGCACAACAGTTCTTTAACTTATATTTCGAAATAAGGCCGGGGCTCGAAAAGGATATTATCCCATAAGGGTTTCAAGAAAATTCTCTTTCCACCAACACATGTTGGCTGCCAAAACCAGCGTTAGAATTCTACATTTTACGTTAGAACACACAACATTGTATTTAAACACCAGATTACACTGCTGTCTCCTAGTGTATTGCGAAACAATTGAGATTCAATATATACCATGTGCAAGACAATAATATTTTGTTACAAGGTTTGGTGTTGATGGTCATCCATGTGTCATAAAGGCGCTGTGTGAAGCAAAGGAACGTCTGAAAACCGGGAAGTCACTTGTTGAAGATATCCTGCATGTTTTGTTTACGTAAGTATCTCCACTGCGGAATTTTGGGTTGTCCCAGGTAGGCCTACTGAAGAAGGGGACACTAAAAGTGGGTTATCTAAAAACGCTCTCAATTCCTAATATTGTATTATGTCGCAGATAGGGAAGAAAAGTATGTGGAATATTGGTGGAATAATAATGAAATGGAGAAGACCCAAGTATTTGGAAAAATTCCAATTCCATTGCAATTTTGTCCGTCACAAATACAAAAAGTGCTGAAATGGTATCGACACCAGTCATATACAATTACAGCCTGGAGTCTGACCGCCTGGATCATGAAACAGTCAGAGAGTTGGGATAACTACACACACACAACTGCCGTCACGCTACCTAACAAACAGATCTGTTATTAATGAAGGTGATAAAACTGCAGGAATAGGAAAGTAAATGTTATGTTAAAAGGCGTATCAGGGCCTGTGGTAATATGTAGCAGCGGAGTAAAATGGTTATGTATATAAGTGAAATTACCTAACTTTGTTTTTCACTAGCAGATTACCACCTGTGATTCAAGGTAATTTGTTGGTACAACTGTTTATCTTGCATACGAAGGTTAGCCTTTAGGCTTTCAAAGCGGTACAGGTGAATTTTCCATTGTCGGATGTGGAGCCGCAACGTTACTGAGTCGTGTACATTGTGTGCTTCACCGAGTTTTCGGTGCAACATGCATAAATGGTGCACCGAACACACGGTGACACAGTGCAGTATCACATAAGAATGAAGAACTTATTTAAAAGTTTTCTGTTTTTCTTCAAGTATACATGTTATTCTTAACGTACCTGCGTTGAATAAATGTACTTCTGTCTGAAAGACGTAATGGCAAATATATTAAAGAATAACAAATTCAATTAATTTTTTTTAAATAAATAGCTTTAACAAAGGCTAAAATTGTCAATAGTTCTTTTGCAATTCACGATTTCAGATTCCCGGACGGACTTGGGGATTTGTTTGAAGCGGAAGGATACAGTAAACCTGCAAGTGAAGAGTTCTGCTTGTCCATTGGAAAGAGATGTCCTTTCTCGCTACTAGAATATTTACTAAACGATTAAGTGATTGCTAAACTTACTACTAACTTTATAGCCAACAGATACTGCC
>Ga0123357_10014083_pt1 | contig 10424 bp, 3 predicted proteins | sample TergutEmb28metaG_FD_89873 | JGI IMG/M metagenome (GOLD analysis project Ga0123357, IMG submission 89873) | Embiratermes neotenicus P4 segment gut microbial communities from Petit-Saut dam, French Guiana - Emb289 P4 | ecosystem: Host-associated > Arthropoda: Insects > Digestive system > Gut ...
CGCGCGTGTTTGTGTGTGTGCGTGTTTGTGTGTGCGCGTGCGTGTGTTTGTATATGTGTGTGTTTGCGTGTATGTGCGTGTGCGTGTGTGCGTGCGTGTGCGTGCGCACGCGCGTGTGTTTTTTGTGTTTGTGTGTGTGTGTTTGTGTGTTCGTGCGCGCGCGCGCGCGGGTGTGTGTTAGTGTGTGCGTGCGTGCGTGGTGTGTGTTTGTGTGTGTGTGCGCGTGTGCGCGTGTGTGTACCATACAGAAGGCTGACAACTTTACCACCTTAATGTGTCATTTGTCTTCAAACCTGGGAGCCTCAGCCTTCTGGGACCAGGTCTGTACAGGATTTGCTTTACCTTTTATATGTTGGTGTTCAGAGGGGCATACTCTTTCTCACTCTACTGTGGTTAAGTAATATCAAGTTTACTGTGGTTAAGTAATATCAAGAGTACTGTGCTTCTTGTATATAAAGTGTCTGCATGTCTGTGTGTGTCCACAGTGTGCATGTGTGCATGCTTGTGCACACACATGGTAGCTCATCAAGTGAGGCATCTTGAATCTTCTTATCAGCTTATGTTTTGTAAGGAATGTGACACTTGCGTCTGGCATGGATTGCTGTAGCTGCAGTTGCTAACAGAGTTGTAAAAATAATCTGCATCTGAGGTTAAAGACTGACTCAGTTTGGTGGTTCGACCAAGCAGGTTTTGTTTTTGTATTTGTATATTTTTTTCTGTCTGAGGATGATGGACGTAATGTCAGCTGAAACACCGTATTTTAACGAAGAATGAGATGGAGAAAAATCCATTATATGCCACAGTTTAATAACACACCTTCATGAGTAACCTTTCAACTTAAATTCCAAGTGCTTCATTTCACATGTTAGATATATGGGGTTTGCTGGTGTCCAAACAATTTGTAGCTAGTAGTCATCTTTTGTGGCCTTAGAAGTTTAATTATTCAAGATGTTATTTCTTAGTGTTTTTTGAAGATACTTATCCAATTTTTCCAGGTAGCAAATGTATTGGAATCTGTACAGTAATTGAATATAGGCATCTGATGTATATGCTTGGTATTTTGGTGCAGGTTTCAGTTATTACCTGGATATTAAGTAGGTTTATGTTTTTCTTAATGGTCATGGTCAGTAATTTGATGATTATTTGTTATCAGCACATTGTTACATCATTCCTTGATGATGAAGACAGAATGGGCTGTGAAATGCTGGAATTTTGTTCTTAACTGACTCATCTGATTGCCCTATAAGATTTTGTCAGTTTTGTCATAGGGCCTCCAAGTTGTTGTTGTCTCCTCCTCCTCCTCCTCCCTCTCCTCCTCCTCCTCCTCCTCCTCCTCCTCCTCCTCCTCCTCCTCTTCCCCCCACCTTCTTAGATGGCCCTGCAGTCCAATGTGGACCTTCGCCTCCTTGACCCTTTGACACCGGAATTAAATCCCTCCGAGCAATGCTGCATGCCAAAATTTTTTACTGGGGCTTTTAAATTTTAATGCTTACTGTTAGAAAAAAAAGCATATCTCATAGACTTTTCCTTAAAATTTAATGAAATAAAATTTTGCACTGTGCTTATGAATTGGTTAATCTGGGAAAAAAGTTTACCTATTTTTATAATAAATTTAGGCCTGTGAATCGCATGCATTGTATAAAAAGTGGTGTAAATAGTTCATTACTCACATAATTCTGGTTGCTGCAGAAGGTCTGTGGCACCTTGGATCACTGTTTTATCATGACACACAGTATTCACCAGAGAGGGTGATATATTACAAATTTACTTTTGTGTGATATTCTGTGAAACAAGGCACCGTGCACAGGCCCATGTCACATCTGGCGCACTGTGCCATTATCCTTTTATTTGCTTCTCTAAGGATTATTGTTAAATACTTGACTTTTATTTTACTATCCATTCTGTTAAATTGACCAATTCAGCTGACTTATTCTGGCGAATGAAAGTATATCTAAATCTCCAAACAGTTGCTTTAATTATTTATTGTATTGCTTTCTCCAATTTCAGTTTACTTTAATTGCTTCAAGTCTTATGTAATCTCATATCATTTATTGAAATTACGTACTAGCAAATTTCAGTTGTGTAATTGTTTAAATCTAGTAATATTTTTACATAACATACTCTTTGTCTTCTTTAAGTGGACCTACTAGTACTGCATTTTTTTTCAAATATTTTCATGGTACATTGTGTGTTATTCCTTGGCCTCAGAAAGGCAGAAAAACAAATGCACATTACAAAAGTAAAGGAATAAAGAAAAATTTAAAAACTTTGTAACCACCGTTGTTTCCTTTATGAAATAATTCTTGTATGTTTTACTGAGTTGTATTTATAAGTCTGGAATTTGAAAATATTTTGTTGTAGATGTTTGGAAAGAAGCAAAAACACAGAAGAAAAGCAAGAAGAAAGCCCGCAAAGATCAATGAAATGGAAGTATGAATGAAGAAATGAGACAACTTGATAGAAATGATTAAAGGGGGAAAAAAATTAATCCGTCTTCTTGGGGTATTGTGAGATTTATTTTTCTACGGTGATTGAAGTGGAAATAATAATGTATGATAAAGAAGGCGGTGATTACAGATTGTTGTAACCTGAATTCCATTTGATATGGCCTATGTACAATTCCTAGTTGCTGTTCTTAATGGGCAGCTCAGTTTTGATTGATTCAGACAGAAGGCTGATGGAGGGAACTACAGAAAACTATGGTGCCAGTACGTCCATCACTCTCTTCACCACTGCTTCTAGCAGCAGTCATTTTTTCAAATTGCCTTTATAATGAGCATGGATCTCAAGGATTTAAAAGACTAAACATAAATTTGACACCTTTGCTGAAACACAGTGATCTCTTAGTATGTTGTGGTACTGACAGTGCTATCTCTTGTTACTCTTTTTCGTTGTTAAAAATGTCATATAATCCCAAACTCAAACAGTTTACATTCCTGCATACCAATTGTGGTGACGACTAGAGGCTGAGGGTCCAATAAACCTGCATGTTAAGATATAAATCTTTTATTTTAAAAATGTATTACAGTTTTGAGACATTTAATCAGATGCTTTTTACAATCATGAAATGAATTGATTTAAAATTACTGTTCATGGACAGAACCAGATTATGCATTGTTAAAAATGTTTACCCTTCTGTGTTTCATGCACTTCATGAATGCATTATCAGTCTCATCTTCAGCATTATTTTGTAAGAGATATTTCTGACAAAAGAAATGTCACTGATTATGGATACTTTAATTGCCACTATTCTTGATATTTACTGGCTGTGAGCTTTGAGATTCTAGGTTGGCAGCAGTTATAAGCCATATATAAGCATCTGTCCACTGTCCGGGTTTAAGTATAATAGATGAAATGCCATATGGTTTAAAAATTCTGGCCAAAAGGAATGGAAGATTGTACACACAATATTGAGAATTTTGGGCAGCGGAAAGTTTGTAACACGTGGCAATATCATGGTAATGGAATTGTTACCAGGGGACATACACTGATTTCCGTTGTTATTATGTGTATTTCACAGGTAAATTTTATTGTGGGGATGAATTATTGTAGCTTACAAGCACATGTTGCAATTCACATTGTAATCTTTTAGATTTTTACACCATTTAGTTTTGTATGCTGACACCACCCTTTGTGAGGAATGTCCTGTCACTATCTTAAGGGATGTTGAACTAGATTTCAAGTTAAAGGTGTAGTGATTGTGGGAAGGATATGGGTGAGTCACATTGCAGGTAGCAAGGAATGTGGCCAATCAGAATGTGGGGAAGGAGAGTAGGGATAGAGACTAGTCATTTCAGCATCAGCTTTGGCCCTGTTCCTTCAACCTGCAATGCTGCATGGTGTCACAGCCTGGAACACTCAATCTCTGCCTTGAAATCCTCAAAACATACAGGCTTCATAGTCTTTGTGTGATTGTAAACTAGTTTATACAGCCTGTTGTGAATTCATGTAATTAAGTAAAATAATATTCTGACCGTTGTGAACATAACAAGTAACAAACAGCTTATGTTTATTGGACCGTGCATCATCTTGATAGTTGAATAAAGAGAGACCAACTTGATGCCACTTGTTTTATTATTACTTTATTCAGTGCTCAACATGTTTAGGATGTATATGTTGAGCACTGAATAAAGTAATAATAAAATAAGTGGCATCAAGTTTGTCTCTTTTTACTCAACTAACAAACAGCTGTGTGTTACGTTATAATCTGCAGCTGTCATGCTATTGGAAATAGAAACCTTGGTATCAACAGTGTGTAAAATTGTTCACCTTTCAAGTATAGTTAGGAACATGAAATTTGTTTTGCAGTAGAACACAAATAGAATGTAAAAATGCGGGATTTTTAATACTTGTTTGGACTGAGCTCCGGGGGTGCTGGAATTTGTGGTTTAAGGTGACAGAGGCTTAAATATGTGTATGTAACTTACCACTAAGGTGTTTTTATTTTTGTAAAGATGAATAAATAATTATTGTTCATTATGGGAATATCATGCATATATACATATTTATATTATTCTGTGATGTTAAAGTTGTAATCAAGTGCATTGTGTAAACGAGACACAATTTGAAATGTGAGGCAGTAATGTCAATTGCAGATGTGGCCGTATGCCATCAATGAAGTTTGGATGTCCTTTACATATAACATGTAGGCTAAATATTTATGTACTGCTGGCAGGAAAATCTGTTATTCTATCAATCTGTGAACTTTGCACTGGGACAGAATGCATACTGCTATGTTCATGTTATACTTACAGGCCACTGTGGTTCTTGAGGTGCTTCAGTTAGGATGTGTGTTTGTCCGTAAAGGAATCTAATGTGTTTTGTTTTACATAAGTGTGTTTAAGTTTTTCTCTAGTGGTGCATTTTTCTTTTTTGTGTTCTGTTATTTGTACTGCCATTCCAAAAACAGATCCTGGGGACAAGAGTTGCAGGATAATTTTTGTGCGAAACACAGGATAAGCATTGGAGATCCAGGTCTTCTGGGATGTTTCACCGTGATGATCGGCAAATAGTTCCAGACATTTTGAAGATACTGCAGTCTTTGAAATGGCTGATAACTATTTACCAATAAACACAGTGTAACAAACCAGAAGCTTTGAATTTTCAGTAACTCTGCTGTGAAGACCTCATATCTCACAGAATAAGATTGCTTGTAAATTTTTAGCATGAAACTCTTGAAACCCTTTAGGCATTCTTGTTGTTACATTGCGTTGGTTCGTGTGCGTGAACATAATGTTTTTGGGTCACGTATTTTTGTACTGTGTTTTATCTCCTTGAAAGTTCAATTTGAATCTGCTGTGAGATCAGCTTAATTTATTAATGAGGTTTGTTCTGACTTTTTATCGAGTTTGGAAAATTGGATTGAGACAGAGTTTGAACTCATTAGTTATGTGGACATGGCTGTTGTGTTAAATTAAAAAGCATGTTTATGAATCTGAGGCAGATGGGTAAGTAAAGCCTATGGGCCATTGTTGTTATATCTGTTAGATTAGTCCTAAATATGTGGCTTATAATTTTTTGATAACTGCTGTGTAATGGGCACAATTTGTGCAGGATATGATTTTTTTTTTTGACTTCTTATCTGTAAGGTGTACATTAGTATCCTTGTTTCCCTTCCAGACATTGAATGTTTTAATGCTTTTAGATGGGGTAGCAGTGTTCACTGTTTATATGACATTTCTTGCCATAAAATCGTAGTGCATTTGCTGTGGTAAAATATGTGGTTGGAGATGTTGGGTATCACCTCATTCCATCAGTCTTTTTCTTTCTTGTTGGTACACTTGTGACCTCTTAATGCACCATCTGCATTCTTGGCTCTCTATTACTCTAATAGATTATGTTTTAAATAGAATGTTGTCATCAACTAAACATCATAATTTAATGTGATGAGGAAGTGAGGTACATGGCAAGGAAGAATTCACATTATAGACACTGAAGTATGTAACCAGAATCTTAATATGCTATCCAGGAGTTAGGAAGTACTTGTGAGTTAAATTTTACCTCTCATTTTTCCTGTAAAATGAATGCCAATGGAAGTGATAATCTGTTGTGAGGTTGTGAGAGAATAACAGTTTTGTTGTGAGGTTGTGAGAGAACAACAGTATTGGACATAGGTCAGTTGGCTCATGATCAGTAACCATGCTTCCTGAAGAGAAAGTGGAGTGGTCTAACGAACTAGTGAATTGAATATATGTCAGACATAATAATAGTGACTATTCCTATCTTTATCTGAAATTGTTCATGCATATTTCATATTTTGTTAATATGAATAAAGTTGGAAAGATTTTTGTTTCTAGGAACTTGAGGTTTGCACAAAAGGAAAAGGAACTTCTGATTTAGGAATCACTGCATTTTAAGTTGAATTTGAGTTTGGTATCAAAATTTATAACATCCCAATTGTTCTAAATTAAGCTGAATTAAGTGAAAAACTCTTACGCAGACACACCTTAACAGTTGAACTTGAGGTTTGTGTGACCGAGCATCACTAGTACAATAATATCAGCAACCAACAAGATGCAGCAAAATTTGTTGTATTGATTCTTTTAAGCTTGCTCTACGTGTTTCGGGCGACAGTTTCGCCTATCTTCAGGAGCACTTTGTATATAGAGCTTTTTGGAACCATGTACCGACTCTGCTGTCTGCTCCTGACCGGTTAGTAGCAGACAGCAGAGTCGGTACATTGTTCCAAAAAGCTGTATATACAGTCAAAGTGTTCCTGAAGATGGGCAAAACTGTTGCCCGAAACACGTAGAGCAAGCTTAAAAGAATCAATACAACAAATTTTGCTGCATCTTGTTGGTTGCTGATATTATTGTACATTTTAACAGGTTTATGCATTATACATAAATGAAATAAGTGGGTTACTTGGTAGATTGTTTATCAAAGCTAACTTATTTCTTACCATATTCTCTGCAGTTAAAGGCATTTCTTTTTGCATCAATTGTTGAAGCCACTAGGGTTGCTGTAAATAAATGGAGGCTGTGTAATGCAGCACCTGTGCTGCCTGTAATTTAACTGCTTCTCATTGTTGGCATGAATTTTAAACTTGTGCTGGATATCATTTATTTTGTATGAAGGATACTTGTGATGTAGAGTACTCCCTTATTTTCATAGGTACTTGGCATATTATGTGTGGTTGATGTAACCAAATTAAACATTGTTTATAAAGTCCTTGCTGTGAGTGCACATTGAATCAGGGTTTTGGTAAAGTGGCCTATGTGTGATGTTTTTAACTGCTAAGGTGTATTGTATTCATCCAACGTTGATTCCTCTGTTCTCTTGCCTAGACTGGCATAATGGTACTGTTAACTGACTGTGTATGTGTGCCATCTCTAAGTAATGGACTTCTTAATTTTAAATCCAAATGAGTGGCAATCTACTTGTTTTGTACTGTGTAGAAGTTCGGATTAACACTGACTTAAATTTTTCACCTTTTAAGTTTATCGTTGCAGGGTTAACTGTGGGTGCATATACAATGTCTGCGATCTGTTATACCAGTAGACAAAATATGGTGCCAAAAAATTAAGGTATGTCAGTTCTATGTGTACTGTCGTATAGAGATGTTCAAATGGTATTAGAATTGCTATGAAGGACCAAATCTTGTGAATTATTGTAATGTGACAGGAGAAAGTGTGCCAATTTGTACACAGCTTTCAGTGCTTGACCCAGAATGTAACGATGTGCGTCATGACATTGGTACATTACATGCAAGTAAGACAGAATGTTTGAATTAAGATTGTTCATCTGCAATGTTCCTGCAAGCTCTGTGCGTATTTGTATTCCACAAGAGAATAAATTAATGGGCCACTGGAATGAATATTATGTTTTTATATTTAAATTTCTAATTCAAAACTGAGGTTAAACAAAGCAGGTGATGTGATACAATGTATAATTCTAAAAGTGAAACAAAAAAAAAGATGAATTTGTATATGTATATACATATATATATATAAATAATATGTGTGTAATGTTAATCAGTTACTCAAAACAGTATTTTATCTTAATGTGATTTTTTATTCAGATCTATGAAAAAAATGCAAGGTTTTAGGGATTCTAAGGTCTTTGCTTTTGTGTGATACATAGAATCAAATTTCCTTATGCATATATATGTGTGTATATATATATATATATATATATATATGGGTGTATTAGCTGTAACAGTAATTTCAAATTGGATAAATGAGAATAATTGTCTGTCTAATGGCACTTTACCCTTAATGTTGCATAAAGTGTAGTGTGGTTGTAGATGGCACATGCTTTGTACTCATGAATCACAAGTCCTGTTCAACTCAGGGATTGTACGTAGTTTGGTGTTGACAAATCATTCTGTTCCTAAAATAAATACATCTTGTTCTCTGGTTTTGTGCATGTATCGAAGTTTCAAGACACCTGTAATATTTGAGCCATAATCCATTAGTAGCCACACTCTTTTAATCGAATGCTAATTGACAAAGAGTTTTGTATTGATAATTAAACAGTTTATAGTTTTCTAATGTGTGAAACAGTGTAGTGTTGTGAATGGCTGTCATTGTTTTGGGGGAACCTTTATGTTCACTGCTGTGATGATCTCTAATGTCACATGATAAGTAAAATGTAATATTATGCTCTAAATGTCACAAGAAGTTGCAGTGTATGGAGTAACACTCTTGTTCAATTGCTGGCTTTCTGAAGTTTCAGCAAACTTAATTAAACTTGTTTGTGCTGAACCCTTTAAGGCCCACTGATTACTTTATTTACAACTAGGTTTAACATTCAGAAATTCTATATTCTTCCCATGCAGTATATTTCTGTTATTTTTATGGATCTCTGAATGACAAGTGATTGTTTTCCTATATGCCATTAACTGACTGGTTTTTATAAGTGAGGCATAATGTGTTTACTGCTCAGTACAAGCTGTGTCCTTAAATATCCTTCAGGTTAGTTGTTGTCTGTAAAGGGTGAATGATAAGCGGGGGAAGTGTTCCTGTTTGGATCCGTTCCGGGTTAGATTTTAACAGAGCATGAATTGTTGATGCAGAGGTTTCATAGTATACAAATGAATTGTCCCAAATTACATGCCATGACGCTGGGGAGGAGGATGTAAATAATATTTGCATTACAGCTAATAGTTGATTCTACAGTAACTTAACTGATTTGTACAAAAGAATGTTCACCTAATACACATGGAGTGCTTTTGTTGCGCCTTCCCGACTGCATCGATCCGAAAGGTTCCAAGCAGCAATGTGTATATTGACATTTTTGTTTTGTTGTCTCTTAAATCATTATTGTGAATATTATTTTATTTTTTTAGCAAGAGACCTATAGAAACAGCGCAAGTGTGTGTGCAATATGTATTTTTCTGTTACTGAACAAAATATTTTGATCATATTTTTCCAGATATATGTTCAGTTATTTACATACAGTTTACATGTATAAAGAACTGAGTATGAAAATGGTACATGGTAGGACAAAAGAAATTACATGTCATATTTCCTGCCTTATAAGACATTACAACTGATAATGTGCACCCTATAATTCAGAAAGCATTTTTGCAGATTTGATAACCTACTTTTGTAACAAGTCACCACCTGGTGTTAAGACAGAGGATGATTTTTAGGGGTATTTTGCAGGAATGAAGTGTCTTAAGAGGCTGGATGTGCAAAAAGGATTTGCTTTGGTTTTACCAGTTTTCTCAAGCCTGACACATTGCGCCTAATTGTGTGATGAATCAGGAAATACTGGTTCTTGGGATGTTATGTGGTAGTAATAGTGTCCATCCTGCAGTGCGGTTTTCCTTAAAGAAGCTATACTGAAATTAGGAAATTGCATGTTTGTTATAACAGCCTGATGAATATATTGCAGCCAGGTTTTTGTTATTTACCCTAATGGTGCCACAAAAAGTGATCACTTTCAGAATTAAACAGTAGCCAGGCAGTAAAATGCAGTCACACTCGGTTATAACACCATGAAAGGTAATTTGTGTTGTTATAAATGAGTGTTTTTCTAACTGAGGAGTATAATATTGCAGCTAACAGGAATTAATCTATACCACAAAGTATCTGAGGCTACAGGTGAGGTGTTCCATAAACAGATGTCAGGGTTCCCCTGTAGTTGTGATGGTAGATTGTTTTTGAACCATTTGGATGACACCTAGTAAGCAGAGCAGAATCAGGAATGGAGAACAATGTGAAAGAAGTTGGTATAAGTTGCATTAAATAATGTGTATTTTGTTATGCCACTTTGGTCGTAATGTATTACATTTCTTCTCAACTCTTCATTATGGAGAGATGTTATCAATGATCAGTAACTTAAAAAATAAATAAATATATACATAGGTGTTTCAGAAAGTAAGGTTCCCTATTTTTTTGCCACCAAAATACTTCACATAATAAGATGCCTCTTTCTACAATTATTACTTACTTCATTCACGATTTTTTCACGTAGTC
>Ga0123357_10014084_pt1 | contig 10424 bp, 5 predicted proteins | sample TergutEmb28metaG_FD_89873 | JGI IMG/M metagenome (GOLD analysis project Ga0123357, IMG submission 89873) | Embiratermes neotenicus P4 segment gut microbial communities from Petit-Saut dam, French Guiana - Emb289 P4 | ecosystem: Host-associated > Arthropoda: Insects > Digestive system > Gut ...
ACAGTTTTTTCTATATATATATATATATAAAACAAGATGCATATCATAAATAAAAACATTTTTTTTATATATATATATATATATATATATATATATATATATATATATAAGGTGGTGCAGAAGCCACTTGGCAAAAGGTGAAAAATCAAGTGTCCAGTGACTTTCGCATCATCCTGTACATACACATTATTTGTCTGCAACCTGACTGACAATCGGTTTGTTGTTTCCGTTCTGGACACTAAAAAATAGTTCAGAATGGCCTTGAAATTACAATGACCCTACGAAATGAATGGCCACGTGTAAAGCACTGGTTTTTGTCTGGGACTGTGTGATTAAGGACAGCAGCACTCAACGGAGCGACACGTATTACTTCAATCAGGAACCTTGAAAGGGAGAGACAGTAGGAAAGAAGTGAACAGATGAGAAGATAATATTAAAATGCTTCTTAAAGACATATGACGTGGGAAGGTAAACTTCATTCAAGTGGTTCCAAAAAAAAAAAAAAGGAGTCAATTGTGGATTCCTTTATGAAAATAAATATTTGTTTCACAAATTGTGGGGAATTTCTTGAGTGGTTGAACTATTGTCTCTACTTTAAAAATAATATTGCTCCGTGGAGATTCTTCTTTGCTTATTGGGTTCTAAGTAGTTACTGGAGTAATTATAAGCATAGTAAAACGTACCAAATTTAGTGCTTTTGTCTTGCTTTTAATGTATCTGTCCCAGTTACAGAACTTAAGCAGTTACCACAGTATAAACCAATAAAATACACACAATTCGTTAGAAACACAACAATCTTATAATACTTATTGTAACATTGTTGTGGTGGTAATAAATAGTGTGTTTTTTTAAGTTGTGGTTACTGAATCACAATTCACGGAATGGAAAATGTACGTATAAGAAGGAACTTTTGCCGCTTCGAATTTTGAAGACACATCTGTGGAAGGATCTGAAGGGTGCTGTCGTTTCCTGTTGGTCATATAAGTTCTTAACTCGCCTGGAGAGACAGAGACATAAAATCTTCAGAAGAAATGTCTAGACCGGACCCCGGTACGTCTCGAACCCAAACCCCAGATATTACCGCGTGTTGTCACTGCGTTGCCTTTAAATACGCTGAAATACCTTCGATATTTTTCTCCATTATATAAGCCGGATATTAAAAAATTAATCGTACGTGGTTTTGAGTTTTCTCCTTTCGATATACCGGACATTGCTGTGGAAGTGTTCCATTAATATGCAAGCAGAGTGGTGTGGCAGCTTTGGGTGGGCGAATCGTTACACAAAACAGTTCGGCGTTGTTTTGTGTCAATGTTTGCTACCAAAATTTCCTTATTAATTAAAACCCGTTTTGAAATACTGATTTTTTATTTTAATTGTGATAGAAATAACGTCATGGAGACAAAAAATGTGTTTTTTTAATTTAATATGCTCCTCTTTGTAACACATTTTCATACTCGACTTTATCGAATAGTTGGAAATTTTATTAAAACTTGCAGTTTGATAAAAATACATCAAGCTGGTTCAGCGTTATGGTTTCAGCAACAAAGGTAGGAAAACATAAAGGAATTGGAATCGACTAACAACATAATACGGAAGTCCATATTTTTTACATTGATGCGCCATCCGGTAAACTTGTCAGATGGTCACGCGTTATAAATCCGGGAGTGCCACTCTTATTAATGTTCACAACTTACTTCAATTACAAGTCTTAGTTACTGTCATTGCCTTCTGCCATTAAGTTTGTGTAAAGTATGTGTAATTTCTGTGCCTAAATTGGTCTTGTTTATGACAAATTTGTCTGTCATACGTCACCTCTAAAATTAAAGCTTTGGAAGTGTTTCGTAATTTCTCATTTACAAAACACGTAATGTGCAATACGTGTGTACGTTCATGTATGTCTATATATAAAACTGCATATCTTCAGATACAGACCTAAGCAGTAAATGGTAAACACTTTGACGACAATTATTTTTACCTTAATTATACGCCTTGTCAATTGTCAGAATAAGAATCTACGAGTGCGTCAGAACGTGACGTTACAAGATGAAGGTTACGTGGGTTATTACGTATAACGTCACGCCACAAATTTTGATCTACTATACGTGGCGCCGATCCCAGTGGGCCGCGCGATCTACGACTTGGGTCTGCAGCCGCTCGCTTGCCGGAATTGCGGGATCGAATCCCGCCGGTGGCATGGATGTTTGTCTCTTGTGAGTGTTGTTTGTTGTCAAGCAGAGGTCTCTGCAACGGGGTCTTCACTCGTCCAGAGGAGTCCTATCGAGTGTGGTGTGTCTGAGAGTGATCGAAAACCCTCATAGAGGAGGTCCTGTCCCACTAGAGGCTGTTGCACTATGGGAGAGAGTAGGTGGCGTCATATTACTATGTAATTGTAATCAAGGAGGGAATAATATTTATCAAATAGTATGACTGTAGGCAGATCGATCATGCATCTTAGTCTCAACGTTTTTACCAAGTCTAAAGCAAAAAACACGAAAGGCTGTGAGTCTAAGTTTGTACGTAATGTTCTTGTAATTATCCGACATGCAAACCTCATCGTTTTGCCCCAAGTTACGTTATATCATGTTATTGTACATGGGCCTGTCTGGCTCTGACATATTCTTTGCAGTGACTCAGCAAATCTCAGTTTTTTCGAAAGAAAATTATTTTTGGCATATAATATGTGATTTTATTTCCTCTAAAGTATATGTGTCTCATTTTAAGAAGAATTCGGGGACTCTTTTTCATAAAATCACTGAGGTCTTTATTCAAAAAACATGTTATTCGTGCTTGGTTTTAAAGAATCTTAGATTTTCTCGAAATATTTCAGTAAAACGCGAAATATAAAATACCACGAAAATCCTTCCTTTTTAGCCGAGGTTTTCCACGCGGGCAGAGGGACCGACACGGAGCTACTAGCCGCTTTTGGCAGGTTCGCGAACGCGCCTAAAACCCGATGAAAACTAATCGTTGTATTAAAAAATATAATTAGTTTAAAGAATAAACCCATGAAATTAAATATCTTCGAGATACTGAAAGTTATCCCAATGGAAATGCAATTTGTTTTATTTAATCCGATTAATCGGAGACTTAATTTAAGTAGCAAGTGTCGAAATCTGTTAAGAAATTAGAATTGACGTTTCTTTCACTTGCAGAAGAATTAGCAGCTGAACAATGAGAAGTCATAATTCACGACAATAAATTTTGTGATTTACTGAAGAATAAAAAACCAGCTAGATGTCACTTGTTATTTTATTGTACTTCTTATAGGCTCAACATGTTTCGACACTACTATGCCCATCATCAGGAGCTCGCGACTATGATGTTGATTACCACATTGTTTGTTTCGTTCTTGGTTTGCTGTATGTTGGAGGTTAGGTGTGGTTAGGCTGGAGTTTCCGGGCTGCACGCTAAAGCAAGTCGTGCTTTAGCCTGCAGCCCGGAAACTCCAGGCTAACCACACCTGACCTCCAACATACAGCAAACCAAGAACGAAGCAACGAATGTGGTAATCAACATCATAGTCGCGAGCTCCTGATGATGGGCATAGTAGTGTCGAAACATGTTGAGCCTATAAGAAGTACAATAAAATAACAAGTGGCATCTAGTTGGTTTTTTTATTCTCATGTTATCACAATAATGCACGGTCCAATAAACATCAGATTTGTGATTTACATTGAGAATAACATAACAAAATCACTAATGTATATTTTGTAGTTTACATTGTGAACAACGTAACTCACATCAATATTTTGTGGTTTACTCTGTGAACAACATCAATGTATTTTGTAGTTTACACTGTTGACAACATACATAACTCACAAGAAATTCTTGTGGTTTACGCTGTGAGCAACAACAAAAAATCACAATAATTCATTTTGTGATTTATATTGTGAATAACATAACTAATTCACAACAGTATTTTTTTGTAATTTACTCTATAAACAACAAAATAAGGTCAATATAATATAGTTTGAGATTTGCAACGTTAATAATATAATTAATTCACAAAAATACATTTCGTGATTTACATTGTGAACAACATAACTCACAACAATATTTTGTGGTTTACTCTGTGAAATACGAAATACAGTCACGACAATATATTTTGTTATTTACACTGTACACAACACGCCAGAATCACAAGCATGTATTTTATAACTTTCCTAAATCTCCAGAATACACAGAAAATTGTATAAATTCGTGAATTTCCTTGTATATAATTTCACTTGTACTTACAGCCCATTATTCTGTTTTTAGCCTACTTTTCTCTTTTATACTGCAACAGGCCTAGAAATCAGCATGCTGTCTGCATGCCCCCTCCCTCCGCTCATTTCAAGTTCTGAACTAGATGACAGAACATATAAATTCTTACAAGGGAACTTTCCCGTTTGGACCCAACCCACTGTCTTGATCCTGAATTTTCTGCAGCCAGTACCGCAATGTGGCGAACATGCGAACTTGTGTCGTGGGAACAGCCCTTGTATCTGATTTACGGCAGAACTATTTTGTGGAAGGTAAAGCAACACCGGGAGGGTGCATTGCATCTGTACGTAAGTTTCTGTGTAATGGAGATTCGTGTGAAGGTGTAGCATACAATACCGGCAAATATTGTGTGCAATATTCTTTGTGAGTTAAGAGTTAAAAACATGGCGACGGTGCGAATTATTAGAATTACACCCGGAAAATGTAGTGATATACACAGAGAGAATACATTTTACTTATTTTTCTCCCACTGTGTATAGCGAACTTAAAACTTGCGACAAATATGAGCAGCTGAATTCATTCTGCAACAAATTGCAGAATTTTCCTGAAGATGGAGGCAAAACTTTACTCCGAACGTCGGCATATACCAGACTAAACTGAGGCTTACTTCTGCGTCTTTCGTACTTTCAGTATTTCAGGCATGACATGTCCCCCCATGTCTCACCCACACCCATGGTCACAATTTCGAACCCCATTGACGGCTCGAAGACGCGCGCTTTCATCCCCGCTAGCAAGAGAATCGAAGTCCCCCGATGTCGTTCACCAACCGTACGTCAAGATAAAAATAGTTAATGCCTCGCAAGCCCTAGATTCCCAGGGCTGGACGTTACCTGGCTTGTCCGAATGGAAATTCAGAAAAATAAATATTTACTCACGTATTTTCGTCCCTATTTTTGTCTGTCCCTGCATACTGTCCACAGCTCGATCGCCCATGATCAGGACGTGTTGAAAAGTGATCACATGCATACTTTTGCTAAGAGTCACATCATGAAGGTGTAGTGGGGTCTTGGAGGAAAACTTTCACTTTTTATTTATGTAGCGGAATACGAAACCGGTCCTGAAGAGCGAAAAGAGACTGTTTCCACCCTGTAAAGAATAAAATCCCACACGGCCAGCCTTTACACTATCGTTTTACATACACCTTCCTAACCCGGAATAGCTCAGTAGGTATAGGGACTCGCTACGGCCTGGACGGTTCGGAGATCGAATCTCGGAGGAAGGTGAAATTTTCCGCCTCCGTCCAGAACGGTCCTGGGGACAACCTAACCTCCCGGAGGAGTAAAGCGGTGGCGGCGGGACTTTTATCACCTACCCCATATAACGTCGAGGGTAAAGAAAGTGTAGAGCTATATTGCTACTCACTCTCTGGACCTTCATGGCCTCTTAAGGTGAAATTTACCTCTTTTACCCTTTACTCCTTCCATTCCCCTTTCCATGCTTTATTGGTAATTAAGGTGGTAAGACTGGCTTGTTTATGCATTTATGTAAATTAATGCGTGAGGGTGTTTTATTACTTGTGTATGCAATTCACTCACAGAGGACGCAGGTACCGTCTGACAGACGGCGTTTATATTCAAATGTCTTCATGTACATACTTTCTTCTGAAAAATATGAACTGTTGAATTTTCAATAGGCCTCTTCCAACTGCTTTTGAAATATATTCATAATAAATTATATTCTTATTTTACATTTGTTGTGAGATTTTGCATTAACCATTTAAGGAGTAATGTTGATATGCATTATCTTAAAACACTCATTTCTTACAGCGCAGTAAACACTCTCCGTCTCGGTTATAAAAACCAGTCAGTTAATGCTGTATAGGGAAATAATCGCTGTTTGTTCTCAGATCCATACAAAACACGTAAATACATTCTGTGTGGGCAGAACGTAAAAGTTTTGCATGTTAAACCTCGTGGTACGCATACAGTAAAGTGCACGCTTGTACAGGCACTGAGGCTCTGTACAGGCCGTACGACCCATAGAGGAAGTAGATGTATAGCTCTACATTTTCTTGATCACGACACTAGAAGGGGTGAGGAGTCAGCGTCACGCTCCGGCCGCTCTTTACCCTCGGGAAAGACCCATACCCATTATACAGGAGGCTGGGTGGGCCCCAGGGCCGGTCTTGACAGGTGCGGAAAATCTCGCCCCTACCGGGATTCGATCCCCGGACCGTCCATCCCGTAGCCAGTCGCTATACCGACTACGCTAGCGTGGTACATATAGTGACCACTAAAATTTAAATGCTTGAATTTTGCAATAGTACACACAAATACAGCGCCGCCTAAAATTTGTGGATCCTTAGTGTGAAACCTGTTTTATGTCTTCTTTATCGTGACTAGAATTTTAATTTGGTTACTAGACGATTGGAAAATGTGTGCACCCATCCTTATCCAGTCCTTGAAGCCACATTTACATTTTATTTTTTTCTCTCATCAATTCTTACGTCTCCAAAATATCCTCTTCCCTACGGGGGTTCTGCTGGAAATTTGTAAGCTAATATAATTTTCATTCCTGCTACACATTTTGCCCATCTCTTTTTCCTTTGTTTCATCATCCTTTTAATATCTAGAGAAGAACACAAAGTTCGTCTTTATGTAATTTTTACTGTCCTTTTCCACTTCTTTCCTCCTCTCAGATACCAACTGTAGTCTTCTCTAAAGGGCACTTACTGCTTTCAAACTCGTGCAAAATAATAAAAAATATAATTTTTCATAGCAGTCCGTAGCATATATTGGACTGTAAAATGAAAATAGAGTATTCTCAACGCGGTTTTAGCGATACTAACGCGAAATTTACTCAGCTTTAATTTCGTCAATGTGGACCGGCTAGCTCAGTCGGCATAGCGACTCGCTACAGGCTGGACGGTCCGGGGATCGAATCCCGGTGAGGCGAGATTTTCCGCACCAGTCCAGAGCGATCGTGGGGCCCACCCAGCCTCCTGTAAAATGTGTACCGAGTTTTCCCCGAGGGTAAAGCGACCGGGGCGTGACTTTCACCGCCCACTCCCATCTAGCGCTGAGGTTAAGGTAAGAGTAGAGCTATACCTCTACTCCCCTCTGGGCCCTAGTGGCCTGTTCTAGGGTGAACTTTATCTTTACCTTTAATTTCGTCAATAATGTGAGTGTGTCTTCTTTTTGTCGTCTCCGACAGACCTGCTCTGTCGCTCGAAAAAACCCCTCGAGGTCTGTACGTTGTGTGAACAAGGTTTGTGCCGACTGGCGAAGGAATAAACCTGAATGCCTGAACTGACGACAGTTAATATGTTTATGACACGTACCAGACCTGTCAGCTAAGGTCGCTGGCCATCTGGGTCCTTGTTATAAACCGAGCCTCTGGTTTCAGTGACCAGTAAGCAGGCAGCTGCTGTAAATGACCCTGCGACATTTGAAATGGAGGCAACAGGTGTGTCCGGTTGTTGCTAGGACGAGTGACACTGCGTAGCTGACGGTGGTACAGCGACACAGCCTTCAATGTTTCGCCATTTATGGAACAAGTTAGTGCATGGGGATTTCTGGTTGGGAGTATGGTGTTGCTTTGCTATATGGGCTAATTTGTATTAATCTACCGGTTAATTAATATTAGCATAAGGGGTTAATTGGCTTATTATGGCGTTTTGTTAATGCATGTTGTTGTTAATACATACATTAAATTGAGCTTGCTGTAACGGGTTAATTAGAACTATTGTAAAGTGTATTTGTTTTAAAATATTGCTTTAATTGAGATTAGTTTAATCAGTCAGTTAGGACTATTTTTGGCTCATGTGCACCAATGTGTGAACTGAACTGCAATTCGTATAAGAGTTAATTAACGTAAAATTGGAATCTATTTGTATTAATGTAAGGAGTTAATTGAAATTAATATATATGAGATTAACTGGTGTTAAGGGATTAATTCGTGCTAATATATAGAATTAATTGTGGGCCGGGTAGCTCAGACGGTATAGCGAGTGAGTATGAGCTGGACAGTCCGGGATCGAATCCCGGCGAGGACGAGATTTTCCGCCCGTCCAGACCGGCCGTGGTGCCCATCCAGCCTTCTGTAAAATGGGTACCGGGTCTTTCCTGGGGTAAAGTGCGATCGGGGCGTGCTGCTGACCACTCACAACCTTCTAGTGCCGCGGTCATGGAACAGTAGAGCTATACCTCTACCCACCCTCTGGGCCACACCGGGCCTGTAACGGGAACACTTTACCTTTTATTTAGAGTTAACTAATATTAGTGTAAGTCGTTAATTAGAAATATTATTGGCTTAAGTATTCATTAATAGGCATCTTTAACTGAGAATGTTTTAAGTATTTAATTAAGGTTATAGGAGGGTTAATCTGTGTTAATACATGGCGTTAATTGAGATTAATTAAAGTTATTGTGTGGTTAATTTTGATAGTTTAATAGGTTGAATTCGGCTTATTAATCAGATAACTTTGCTGTTGCCCTTTGGGTTACAATGGAATTATTTTATGGTGTTACCTCACTTTGTGGTGCACACACTTGTGCTCAAGTCTGGAATTAAGAGGGGTTAAGTGTGATTGGTTGATTATGGTTCCTGTTTGAAGTTAATTAGGGTTACTTAATAGGAGTAAAATTTGCGTTACTCTATGGCGGATCATTAGGGTTAATAATTGTGTTACAGGGAAGCAAGTTGAACTTAGTCGCGCTTAGTATTCATTACGCAAAGTTTAGAATCAAGTACACATGATTGTTACTAAGAAATCGTACATAGCTACCCCACTTCACACGACAGCCGCGCCCACCCCTAGGTAACTGTTAACGTAATCGTGCGTGAAGCGATCAGTTTGGGGTACATAATCCATGCTTGACCACAGCGATAAACATTATAAACACGTTTGACGTTGTGTTCTTTAATGTTTATAAGCCGAAATTTATGATCTATAATAAAATATATCCACCCTGTATTATTCTATGTAATGACATGGGACATTCTTTTGTGTTACCAAAATATCGGAAATTACTGGTAAGTAGATACATTTAGTTACTTCTTTGAAGATGAAGGCAATATAGGCCTATTTCTGTTACATTATGGTAACCACCAGCAGCGGTATACAAGTGTCATGAACTTAAATACCGCAATCTTCAGAAAGAGATCAGTAATTAGAACACAACAGTGAATGTAACGATGCAAAGAGCGGTCTAAATTAGCTGAAAGTGAAGAGTGACACCTGTAATTCGTGTCCTTCGTGGCAAGAGAAAGGGCAGGCTTGTTTATGAAAATGTATAACCGTATTCGAGAAGGTTATATTGCTAATTCGCTGGCTGTTCGCAACGCAGAAGTTAACCCGACGATGTCAGCTTCAAATTTGAATATTTTTTTCTCATTTTCCACTGCCAATGTAAAGCGTTCGCCATTTTGGCACAGTGCTGCGATTTAAACACAATCTGCCTAATTCGCTACTACAGTGCAAGCCAAATTATATTTCTTTTTAGTTTTATTATTTAATGCGCTATTGTTTGCAGTATGGAATTATTCCAGTTACAGAATTTCCTCGGAGACCGTACATTACAGAATACTCTCCCATCCACGCATTCAAATGACTATATAAAGTTTAAAAATACCCAAATATATATTTTTCTGTTTTCAATGCTCTGTTTTCGGCTCTAACGAAATGCAAAACCTTGTACATTTGAGGCCTCAGTCACTTATAGTATCTGATGTATGTTTGTCCGTGCATCGTTGTATAAGCGTATGAAGAAAACAAACTAGACGCTACTGAATGGTTTATTGCACTTATAATCCGCTAAACATGTTTCGGGCACGTATATACCCATCATCAGGAGCTCGAAACTATACTTATGTTATTACCGCCTATGGTGTGTAATGCCTTGGTTGCTGGTGATCGGCAGTCAGGTGCAGGGCAGCAGGCTATCAGCCTGCTGCCCTGCACCTGACCGCTGTTGAGCAGATTATAGAGCAATAAGCCATTCACTAGCATCTAGTTGGTTTTCTTCTCTACGCTTTTAGTATTGTCTTGCTGAATGCAAGTGATCTTTACATAAGCATCTTTTTAACGCCTGCTGATGGCTTTTGCTCAAAGTCGCAACATGTTGCATCGTGTGTATTAAATCGCCGCAGAATATATCTGTGACTGACCGCCCCCCCCCCTTCCCCCTCCACCTTCCTTTTTGGGTTTGTTTTTCCACATG
>Ga0123357_10014085_pt1 | contig 10423 bp, 9 predicted proteins | sample TergutEmb28metaG_FD_89873 | JGI IMG/M metagenome (GOLD analysis project Ga0123357, IMG submission 89873) | Embiratermes neotenicus P4 segment gut microbial communities from Petit-Saut dam, French Guiana - Emb289 P4 | ecosystem: Host-associated > Arthropoda: Insects > Digestive system > Gut ...
ACACCACACGCGGCAAAAATACCACTAAGTCGTCAGCTCCTGAGGATGGGCACAAGGTAGCCCGAAACATGTTGAGCAACTTATAAAGGAGAAATAAATATAATACTAAGTGACATCTAGTTGATTTCTTATTCCACATTGTGTAATATCAAGTCATAATGGTAGGCATGTTCAAAATAAGCCTTCCTTGTATGTAAATTTGTGTTAAATATTCTTTGTTGTAGTAGGAGGTAGCAGTTATAGTAGGGGGTGACATGTACAAGGTGTTACAAAAATCAGTCAGATGGCATTTGTGGAATAATTTGATGTGCATTGGCATTGGGAAACGTGGGCATTTCAGATGATGATATTGATGTTTGGTTTTCATTAGAAAAACATGTTTCTTGCACCAGAATCTACTGCCAAACGATAGAACTATATGGTGATGGCATAACGAGAGTACAGCTTCTCGGAAAAGGGGGAGAGAGAGCTCGACAATTGTCGGACATCCACGATGATGATTGCAGTGGTAGACCGATCATATCAAGGATCGAAGTAAATGCAGCAGGATTGGAGGAACTGATTTTGGAAAAACCGACATGTGACGTTTTTAGATTGCTGATTTCATAGTAATGAGGAATTGGGAATGGCTGTTCATAAATGGTTTTAAATGCACGAGCCCAAATTATACTGTGGCAGAACTTTTATATATGTGCAAAATATGGGGAAAAGCACATCACTTTGCACAGGAATTGTGTGGAGAAATAATGATAATTTGGCTGAATAAATGAGCTATATCTAGTATGAACGGCTTCGGTGGTCTAGGGATAGCGTGCTGGCCTTCAGTACCCAAGTTTGCGGGTTCAAACTCGGCTGAAGCCGTCAGATTTTTAGGGCGAAACAGATCCTCAGCACACCTTCCTTTGGAGGGGAAGTAAAGCCGTCAGTCCAATGTTGTAGATTTGTGGCATGTAAAAGATCCCTAAATTTATGTGGAAGTCGGAATTTAGGCAAAATTACTACCGGACATCTTTCTCGCCCACAGTTCCACCTTTCGCTGCTAGGATCTCTCACGTCATTGCGGACAGAGGCACCTGGCGGCTAAAGTGGGAACGTCTGAAGGCGGGGGAAAGCAATGGCAAACTACCCCCAAGAACTTGCCCACGATGTAGTGTGCCAGAGCCATATCGGTCACATGACTGGGCTCTGCTTCCTGCCAAGCCCAGCCTTCAAGGCTGAATACTAATGAATAACTGAATCTAGTATGGTAATGACTTGTTTAATTTTTTTAATTTAGGAACCTTACTTATTGGATAGTTCTCATAAATTGATGTCGTCTCCTTCAGGAGGTTGCAGTGAGATTTTTGACATCAGCTACAGTCAGGCGTCGCTTAGCGAGGGGGATACGTTCTGAGTAATGTGTCGTCAGGTGATTTCGTTGTCATGTGAATGTCACAGAGTGTACTTACACAAACCTCTACAGTATAGCCTGTTACACACCTAGGCTATATGGTATAGCCTATTGCTCCTAGGCTATAAGTCTGTACAGTGTGTTACTGTACTGAATACTGTAGGCAATTGTAATACAATTCTAACCTAAAGGTAAAGGTAAAGCAGTCACATTGCAGGCCTGGACAGGCCCAGAGGGTTCCAGGAAGTTTAGGTTCCCAGATTTCGTGACAGCGGCACGGGATGGTGGTAGGTTCTCAGCCTTACGCACCGGCCGCCTTTACCCCAAGGAAATACTCCTGGTACTCATTTCTGTTCGAGGCTGAGTTGACCCCAGGGCCATAGTGGGATCGGAAGGATTATGTCAACGAAAAATCCACTGACACCAGCTGGGATCGAACCAGTGACCTTCCGATTTGTAGCACAGCACCTTAACCACTGTGCTACTGCGGTCCCCTCTAACATAATGTTATTATAATATAATGGGACCACCATTGTATATGGGGTCCATCATAGACTGAAACATTGTTATGTGGCACATGACAGTAGTTGAAGAGTCACTGCTTCTGCCTCACAGTCCAAGAACTCTGTTCACAGGTTATCAACTCCCGTACGCTCAGCAGACCTGACAGGTTGCGATCTGTGGTTCAGAAGATTGCCCTTCAGATCAACTGTAAGCTGGGTGGCACCCTTTGGGCCGTCAAGATTCCTCTGGTAATGAACTGTACACATTTTGATATATACCTGCTGTATCTGAGAACTTTGGATGCTCGCTTCTTGTGTTTGGCCTCCCAAGCAGTTGTGGGTGGATTTGACTGTGGACATATTGTCCATCATTTCAGAGTCTGATCACGATATTACGCCACCTCTGTGTACAGGTGGCTTGCTTACATTGCAGTTTGGTGTGTGGAACTCATGGTCATTGTTCAAGTAGATGGGGGTAGACAATGTGCCTGTAGGGGTTTTATCCGTCTTTGCAAAAATGTGGATTTGTTTTTTTTTCTTACCTCTACATATTTGTTATTTCATTGAATATCGGTTCTGTGCTATTTTGTGGCCTTGGCTATGAATAACTGTGGTTTTGTACCTCTGCGCTATTCTGTAGTGTGAGTGTTGCATGAGGAACACTGTTTTGTTTGGTTAACAGTGGTATAAGGGGTAGTGATGCATAATTCTATAGCTTATCCTACCCAACAGTCATCCTCACCTTCTCGTGGTATACCCTGTTCTCACAAACGAGGAAATGATGACCCAGTCACAGTGGTGTAACTTTTTCACCAGGAATGGAGGAAATTCCATCCCTAAACATACTGGTCCAGAGGCTAAAGGTAGCAATCCTACCACTGAACTTACCCTGCTCTGGGCCCGTAACCCATTCAGGGGAAATTTTAACTCCTGGCGAGTCTCACGGAAAAGTGGGAAAGATAGAGACTTCTGGATACATGAGACCAGAACAGGTCAACAAGTGGCCCAACACCATGATAGATAGATAGGTAGGTCTAGGTAGGTAGGTAGATCTAGATAGATAGGTAGATATAGATAGATATAGATAGATAGGTAAATAGATAGATATAGATAGATGGGTAGATAGATATAGATAGGTAGATCTAGATAGATAGATAGATATAGATAGATAGGTAGATAGATAGATAGATATAGATCTAGATAGATAGATATTGATAGGTAGGTGTATGTGGGCTGATCATTTAATTCCGGGACTGATTTTTTTGTGAGTGAATAAGTAGACTTAACGGCCAGTTGGTCTTGTCTCCTTCGAAATAGTGTCCTTGTGCTTGTATTCACTTATTCCAGCGCTCCTGCCACTGACGAAAGCACCTCTGGTTGTCAGTTTTTGTAACAGCCCTTAGTTGTCTCGTCGCATTGGCTTGAATATCTTCAACGTAATCGAATCGGCGACCTTTCATTGTTTTCTTCAGTTGTGGGAACAAGAAGAAGTCACACGGAGCAAGGTCAGGGGAGTAGGGAGGTTGTGGGAGTGACTGAATGTTGTGTTTCGCCAGAAATTCATTTGTGGTGACAGCCTTGTGGGTAGGGGTGTTGTCATGGTGCAGGATCCAGTTGCCAGAGCGCCACTTTTCAGGGCGATGTCTGCGCACAGCATCGCGGAGGCATTGCAGGACTGTTTTGTAGAATTCCTTATTTACCATCTGTCCTGTAGGGATGTACTCATGATGAACCAGCCCGTCAATGTCGAAGAACGCAATCAACATGGTCTTGATATTGGACTTCACCTGCCGCGCTTTCTTCGGTTGAGGAGATGATGATGTGCTCCACTGGGAGGACATTTGTTTTGTTTCTGGGTCATACCCGTAAACCCAGCATTCGTCACCAGTGATTACCTAGGACATGAAGTTGGGATCGTTTTGGGCTCGATCACGGAGGTCAGTGCAATTTAACACGCGATTGTCCTTCTGTTCTGCCGTTAGGAGACGGGGCACAAATTTCGCTGTCACACATCTCATTCGCAAATCTTCAGTTAGAATTCTCTGGCACGGAGCAAATGCTGTTCTAACTTCCTCTGCAACCTCTCTGATAGTCAGACGTCAGTCAGCACAAATGATTTCTCGCACACGCGCCACGGTCTCCTCGGTGTGGGAGGTGGAAGGCCTGCCTGGGCTGGGGTCATCTTCAAATGATCGGCGTCCACTTTTGAAATGGGAATACCACTCATATGTATTCGATCGACTTAGGCAGGACTCTCCGAATGCTGCTTGCAGCATTTTGTACGTTTCAGCATCAGTTTTCCCCAGACGGAAACAGAAATCAGTGCACACATGCTGCTGCACTTTATCCTCCATCGTGAAATGCAACGCTCACTTTTGTAGACGTTCGCCCAAGGGCCTCCACAGAGCGAATGCGGGGAGATACCGACCTCCGGTTTTGCACATACACTTGTACAGAGTTGCTACGTGTCCCACTCTGTTGCCATTTCGCTACGTATTATAGTTTCCCGGAAAAAAAATCAGTCCCAGAGTTAAATGATCAGCCCACATAGCTAGATCTAGATAGATAGATTGATTGATGATGATGATGACAGTGGTCAACAGAATGATCTGCACTCTGTAACTGCTTGTAACCAACAAACCTGATTACATCCCTGCAGATTAGTGCAAGGGGAATGACTGCATTCATTCACACAGTGCTGCAGGTTTATGAACACATCCCTCCAAGAAGTGTTCAGCTTTAACTGTTAGTGTCATTGATATCACAGCTAGCAAAAAATGCCATAAAATTGCGGTACGAAATTTGTGAAGTTTTCATATGAAATGGACTGAATGAAATCTTCTTCGTCAGAATGTGTTGCCTCGGATGGTTACATGGCTAACCTTCATTTCAGGTGTGTTGTATATAGATGCGGTTCTTTCATATCTTAAAACTTTCTTTGAGTGGGAAGGTTGATGCATGTGTTGTTTACAAATCTGTTGTTTTGCAGGAAAACTGTATGGTGTGTGGGATTGACTCTTTCCATGACAAGACCAAGAAAGGGGCCAGTGTTGGTGGCTTTGTGGCCTCTCTCAATCATACTTTCACGAGATGGTTTAGCAGAGTCTGTTTCCAAGGCCCCGGCCAGGAGATAATTGATGGCCTGAAAATCTGCTTCATTTCCGCACTGAAGTGTTACTATGACGTTAGTATTGAACTTACCTGGATACGTGTTGTGTTTAATTTAGCTGTTTCTTTCGCCCTGCATGACATGTCCTCAGATTGTGCATGTAAGAGAGAGATCCTGCTTGTGGGGAGCAGTTGCAGATACAGCAAACCCTCTTCAAGACATATCTGGAAAATCTGAAAGAATTTGGTTCAATAAGTAGAAAAAATAGTTGAAAGGGGTGAGCCTTAAAACTATACAGGGTGTTTCACAATGTACTCTGGGATTACAAAAATTTATTGCAGGAAAACCGTACGACAAGTATTTACGAAAACTGTACAGATAGAAGGAACAAATCAAATTCCCCCCCCCCAAGTAAGTTGTTTTTCATCGTAGTTCACATTTCTTCCGCTAGGCGATGCGAGTGTATGTAGTGAGAAAATGGGCGCTCCGGGGGAGAAGTCGTTTTGTGTGATGGAATATCACATGAGTAAGTCTGTGGTTACTGTGCAACATGCATTTCGTGCAAAGTATTCGTCCCACCATTGCCATGTGACCTCACTGACCTAAATGCACAGATAATTGCAGCAGTGAAGAATATTGATGCGTGTGTGGCAAGAACTTGAATATCGTATTGAAGTGTGCCGTGTCACCCGTGGTGCCCACATCGAACGTCTCTAGTTGTCAAAAAAAAAAACCTTTTTCTGTTTTCCTGTGACTGTGAACAATTCCATTAAGGTAGGTCCTTTGGTTTTCTCGTTATAAATGTTCGTAATCACGTAGAACATTATGAAACACCCTGTATTATTAACATATTTTCAGTATTGAAATTGACATCCCCTTCACTTTAATATTATTTTACATACATTATACTTTAAATGATACATTTAGCAGCAAAAATTAAAATTTTAAGAGCACTCCTTGGCCTGACACAACGCTACACAAAATTGGAAACACAGAAATTAGAGCAAGACTAAACATAAAAAATATAGTTCAAGAAACTGAAGAATGTAAAAATGACTGGGTAAGACAGGTAGAACGAATGGGAAATGCTACACTGCCTCAACAGGGCATAAATTGCAAACCAACAGGCAGGAGAATCTCGGAGGAAACCATAACAAAATGGAGGGACCAAATTTATCGTCAGGGACAGGAACAGGCTGCATAGCCTGAATATGACCTGCGGAGGTTCAGGAGAAGAAGAAATTATTTATTTTTGCCAACAAACCACTTTCCAGTTCTTTCTCTAGTGATTTTGACACATTCTTCAATACAGGACAAGATTTTTTTACATCTGCAGCTGGCAGGTGAAAGAGCCCGTGCTTGTGCTGGAGTTATTCCAGAAGTATAGCTCAGTTGAAACCTGATGGCACACGGTGACGCACGGAAGGGGAAGTGAAGGGGAAACATGCGAGTGGAGTGGGTAGCCAGTAGTGTTGCACTCTACTTCAGAACATTGTGTATCCAGCATTACTACCGCTGATGCACACACCTCGGCTGCCAGTAGTTGACTGAACTGACGCCACCGCCTGCCGCCCCCGCTGATTCAACCTTTAGGCACCATGCATCCTATATATAGGACAGGCGTACCGCTGCTCCACAGAGTACACTTTTTATATATTTAGTCAACAAATATATTTAATTATTTTTTTAGACTTTCTCTCACCATCTTCGTTTATTTCTCCACAAAATGTCGTGTATTTCCTAATGTTACCCTTCTTAGTTCTTAAAATATGCATGTTTTACATAAATGGTGGGCTAAACTGTAAATGTCCAGCTCCAGGGCCAAAGGGTTAAATGGACTTGTCCTTTCGCCAAAAGATAAATCTGGTTTCTGCGTGTGTGCCATCACATTTTAAGCGCAGTCTACAGCCTTTTAAATGCTAGGTTTCTGGTACTGTGCGAAGCACTGTTCAACTGAAATGCCCGCTGCATGACATTATTATCCATTTCAGACAAATGAGGGTCTTCATTTAATGGGACAGTGGTGTACTTTGTATGTTAAAGGTTAAACTCATGCTTATCCACAATAATGTCATTGCGGGCAGATGGCTGCGTCTGGTGAGTTATAAAATCCACTGTTTCTGACACCAATTCCATATCCACCCTGATGATGGAGATAGAGATGTTTCAAAATATGCTGTGAAGAATGTTGAAAGGAATTACAATTGAGTAACGCACGTCAGCATGTTGTCGTCGGCGATGTTAGTTTGGTGGACAAAAGTGTATATTCTAAATGGAAAAGCTGTGGTGATTGCCTACTAAGTAGGTTGATCTGGATGGATGTGCAGAGGAAACCCGAATGTGCATTAATTTATTATTACCAGAATGCCGCACAAAACCGCATCTTAAAATTAGAAAATAGGCTTGTGAATGTAGCCAAGTTTAAATGCAGTATTTGGGAATAGAAGGTAAAGCAGTCCCTTACAGGCCCATAGGGTTCCACGAAGTTAAGGTTCTCAGATTTCATGACAACGGCACAGGGTGGTGGTAGTCATCCTTATACACCGGCCGCCTTTACCCCCAGGAAATACTCCTGGTACTCATTTCTGTCAGAGCCTGAGTTGACCCCAGGGCCATAGTGAGGTCAGAAGAATTTTATGTCACTGAAAAATCCACTGCCACTAGCTGGGATCAAACTAGTGACCTTCCAGTTTGTAGCATAGCGCCTTAACCACTGTGCTACTGCGGTCCCCCAGTATTTGGGAATGTCACTGACAAATGAAAGGGGCATGTGGGAGCGTGGCTACAAGCCGGAAGGTCGCGGTTTCGATTCCTGATGGTGTCATTGGAATTTTTGATTGACATAATCCTTCTGGCTGCACTACGGCCCTGGGGTCGACTCAGCCTCTAGCAGAAATGTGTACAAGGAATATTTCCTGGCAGGTAAAGGTGGCCAGTGCATAGGGCTGACAACCTTATACCACCTTCATGTGCTGACTGTCTTGAAATCTGGGAGCCTCAAACACTCTGGAACCCTCAGGGCCTGTCCCGGCCTGTAATGGGATTGCTTTACCTTTACTGACAAATGAAAACTGCCTGTGTGAATTTAAGAACAGATTAAAGTTACGGAATTTAGCTACCATTCTGTGTAGGATCTTTGGTATTTCTGTGTCTTGGTTGAAAACAGAGACCAAATTGTATGAAACTATAATTTTGCTCATTATTTTTTGTGGGTATGAGACCCTGTCTGTGGGCTGGGTAGCTCAGTCGGTATAGCGACTGAGCTATGGGCTGGACGGTCCGGGATCGAATTCCGGTGGGAACGAGATTTTCCGCCCGTCCAGACCGGCCCTGGGGCCCACCCAGCCTCCTGTAAAATGGGTACTGGGTCTTTTCTGGGGGTAAAGTGCAGCTGGGGCATGCTTGCTGACCCCTCAACCCCTTCTAGCACCACGGTCATGGAAGAGCAATACCTCTCCCGATCCTCTGGGTCACACCGGGCTTGTAATGGGATCATTTTACCTTTTACCTTTATGAGACCCTGTATCTCACATTAAAGGAAAAAGATGAGGAGGAAGTGATGGCAGTTGTCGCATACCGTTGGGATGGTCAGGTTAAGGAGAATGAGCTAGATGAGAGGGAAGAAAAATGCCACAGAGATTTAGTAGTAAGATGTGAAGGAAGTAGTCCTGTTGGAAGACCTAGGTGTAGATGTAATGAGACAATTACGATCTGTCTTAAATATGATGGGACTACGCAGACAGTATTTATATGTCTGGGGATGGATGGACTGTCGCGAATGGGGGTAACGTACCTTGAGGTGTCTTAAAATGCAGGGAATTTTGTATCTTCTTGAGCGACTCTTAAACTCCCCAGGATGGGCTCGGCTGCGTTGGTTATGCTTTGAAATTTACTTTCACTAGTGTGGTGTTTTGATGTCATTTTTCTCAACTGTTTTTGGCTTGCAGCTCCATTTTTATCATTAGTTCTGACCTCTGTACTGGTATATTCAAACCATATGTGCGTAAACTTTACGTTTTCTGAGCCTTGCATCATGATATACATTTTTCAGAAGAACCAACAAGATGCACACTTTTTCATTAATTCAGTTGTTTTCGACATGTTTCCAACAACCAAGTGTTATCATCAGGAAGTCTGTGCAAGCAGCTTTACGGTATTTTATCATTCATCAATATAAGCAGTAAAGATGTTTATGCAGTTGTTAAAAAACCTACTATAATAGAGACAGTAAGGTTAAATAGATTATGTTGGTGTGGGCATGTACAGAGAATGGAAGAAAACAGAATTCCCAAAAGAGTATTGCATATTAATTTCGATACAACAAGATTGAGAGGTAGACCAAGAAATAGATGGCAAGATGAGGTGATAGAGGGTGGATGAATAATTGGTGGAGAAGTGTGGCAGGAAAAGGTACATAACGGAGTGGAATGGAAGAAGCTTCTGAGAACAGCAAGGAATCGCCGCATTCTGCACATGCCAATGTAACGAGCAAATGAATGAATCTATATAAGTAGTCTAGTTGCAGACACGTCCTGTCAGTGACTAGACCGCTTATATAGATGCACAATAAAATATTGTAAAGCTGCTTGTACAGCCCTACTGACGATGAACTCTTGGTTGTTCGAAACATGTCGATAACAATATAATTGAATTAAATCATTGATGAGAAATGTGTGCATCTTGATGGTTGTTCATAGATAGAGGTGCTTGTAACTTTCTTAAAATTATTCCTGAAATATCAGAAGTGTTTATAGCTAATAGGTACAGCATTGTTTGTTGTTCTGACGTGCAGGTGAACCACAGGTTCCCCGACCGCGTCATTATTTACCGGGACGGCGTGGGTGACGGTCAGCTGAAAGTGTCGGTTGAGTATGAAGTTCCACAGTTTGAAAGTTGTTTCCAGCATATCAGCCCAGACTACCACCCCAAACTCACGATGGTGGTGTGCCACAAACGAATCAATACACGAATCTTCTCAGCCCTGGTGAGTTGTTGAACATAGTGCATAAGTCTAGTGGCTGTGTGTTAGTGCCAGAATCAAGAAATCAAGAAGGAAGGCCACGAGGCTTCACAGCCCCCTGTCTGGTAGTATACACTTCCAGTCTCATTGCAAGGGCATACAAGTACAACCAGCGAAGTCGACTCTGGTTTAAAAGTTATATTTATTTACTATTAAGGCCATATCGGGTCTGTGGTTTAAAAATTATATTTATTTACTATTAAGGCCATATCTGTCACCCCTCTTGATCTGGTAAATCCTGTAATCTATCCACATATTGTTACACAGTGGTATAAACCCTTAGTCTCTGCCAAGTCAAGGGAAGCTCGTTTGTTGATCATAGTTTTGTATTTATTTTTCTGAAAACTGTTTGTTGGAAACACTGGTAATACTGAAGCGTGTCGAAAGACATGATCCAGAGC
>Ga0123357_10014086_pt1 | contig 10423 bp, 9 predicted proteins | sample TergutEmb28metaG_FD_89873 | JGI IMG/M metagenome (GOLD analysis project Ga0123357, IMG submission 89873) | Embiratermes neotenicus P4 segment gut microbial communities from Petit-Saut dam, French Guiana - Emb289 P4 | ecosystem: Host-associated > Arthropoda: Insects > Digestive system > Gut ...
ATTTTACTACTATGTGTTCATATTTATGGAATTGGATTTGAGTAATTTGAGACCACTCACTTGTTTCACTGTGATGAGACCAGACGCTGTATAATACAATTTTGACCTCCTGATGATGAGCACATAGTGCTCGAAACATGTAGAGGCATATAATAAACTTATTATAAAACAAGTATTTGTGTATTAAGTTGGTTAATTACTAAGATTATACTGAGATGCACGGTCAGCAAAACAAAAAAAAAAAACCCTAATGATACGTTGGGAAAAATTCGGAAGGGAGCTGCCAAGTGCTAGTAGGGAACCGTGGACGTTTGCTTCGAAGAAATGCGTAAAAGCATGAAAAAGTTGTCCAGTAAGACCGGTGTCACGAGGGAGATTTGAACAAGGAATTTTCAGAACGAAAGTCTATACACCAACGTGTTATGTCAGAAGTATCTCAAGACTGACTTTACTTGTGACCTTTATTGTCTTTTATTCCTCATATATCGACGTTGAAATACGACATTTTATTTATTTAGACTGCTCAGTTCGTGTATTGTAAATGAGGACCCTGCTCCACTGAGCCAGTTCAGACTTAACATACAGCCAATACAGAGAACTGCCCTTGGCCACCCGCCAATCTGCGGGTTTGCATAATGTCCTGTCGATTCTCTCAGCTGCTTCACTATAAATGCGGATCTGGGGTCACTTCATACAGGGATATAAATAGTCTCAATTCACCCGAGTGGACTTCTTTCCTCGTATTAGTGAAGTTGAAGGTTCAAAAAGGATGACGTCATACATGAGGAAATGCGTCACTCGAATGTCATGAGGTATCTGCTGACGTCAGAGTGTCATGTACAAAGGAGGATGTCATGTAACGTTTTAATTTTTCTCAACAGCGTTTCCCTGTACAACACTTAACACTTAAAAACACCGGAGCTTGTTATTCCAATAGATACTGGTAAATATACAGTAAAAGTATTTTTGTCTCAATAGTAATAGATATAAAAAAAGATAAAGTGATCCCGTTACAGGCCCGGTGTGGCCCAGAGGGTGGGTAGAGGTATAACTCTGCTCTTCCATGACCGCGGCACTAGAAGGGGGTGAGTGGTCAGCAGCATGCGCCGGCCGCACTTTACCCCCGGGAAATACCCGGTACCCATTTTACAGGAGGCTGGGTGGGCCCCAGGGCTGGTCTGGACGGGCGGAAAATCTCGTCCCCACCGGGATTCGATCCCGGATCGTCCAGCCCGTAGTCAGTCGCTATACCGACTGAGCTACTATATATATTGTCGTCAAATACAACAGTTCTTTGTTGCTTGTATCAATACTGCAACATATTTCGGTCCTGCTAACGGAATTCGTCAGAGATAAAAAAAAATACATTTCTAAAACACAAGTATGTATGCTTGTTGAATGTTATTAATTTGAGAGCTCACAAATTTTACAACCTTGCCCTCAATTTCTTGTGGCATTTAGTGCGTACTTTTGGGCGAACTCACACCAGGAAAACTGAACACTTTAACCAAAGGAATTAATAATTGTTTTATTTTAGAGAAATATTTTAAAGTATGAATTGTACAAGGAAGTAAACATTAACCAATTAATACTTCACAAAATTGAAAGGAAGTCTGTAAAATTTGTGAGCTCGCAAATTGATAAAATTCAGCATTCACACATGCTTGCGCTTTAGATACTATTTCTTATTTTTATACCCGAAGATGGACCGTGAGAAGGATCGAAACATGTAGCGTTACTGATACAAGCAAAAAAAAAGTCTTCGACGACCATACATTTAGTAATATTGAAATGTCACGACATAATGGTTGAACTCCATGAAAATTACTTCTTCTGCATTTATGATGTACACATTTTGAAAACGAACTAATGAATTAAATAAAGATTCCACTTCTCGCCTCCCGGTACAAATTCGGCTGCCCACCTGTTTCGGTTGCAAGGTAATTCGAAATAATCCGACTGCGCGTCGAGCGGGAAACAAAATTTGGATCCCAGTATTAATCTGAAATTTCTGCTATGTTATTAGCATACTTCGGCATTCATAAGTTTTCGGGTGTAAATCTTGGCTGCCATATCTGAGGTTTATCTTAGTTTTCCTTATCCCCTTAGGTTAGCGCCATGATATTATATAAAAAGAGCCCAGAAACTCTTCATTATATAGCGTTTTCAAGTCGCTAGTCATCAAATAACCCTACCATAGAGCACTACGTAACAGTTGTGAAAGCGTACTTAAATAAACAATACGTGTTATAATAAATAAGCAAGTATAAATATATACATCATACTGTTTGAATGTGTCGTTGATTAAATTAAACTCATCCGACATTATTTATTAAACTTGTTTGATGCCAGTAAATAACGCAGTGTAGAATTCTGTATATATTAAAATGGAACAGACTCATCTTCCTAGGTTATTATCTAGGGTAAAAAAGAATCAGCCCTTTCTTCCGAGGATTAAAAAAAACCTGATGTTTTTCTATATAATCGATTTACGCCACAGATTCTAATTGCTGTCCTCGTGCAAATAACTCGTATGTGAACACATAAATAAGTGCATTAGAGTGCAAAATCTTACTTTATTATTGAGATCTCAATGAATGACCAGAATGCAACTGTAAATAAAATTCTTATGTGCTTTTAGCAGTATTTTAGCCTGAAGATGTCTCTTTGTGGTTGAAAAATTTTGCAGAATTTATTGATACAATATAATTGTGTTGACAGCTCTGTATTCTTTTGTTTTGTAAATAACCTAATGGGATGATAAAGATATTTCTACCTACTATTGTATTTGGGGTACGTGGTGGCACAGTTGGTTGAGGCACTGCGCTGCAAGCCGGAAGGTCGCGGGTTCGATTCCCGATGGTGTCATTGAAACTTTTCATTGACATAATCCTTCTGGCCGTACTATGGCCATGGGGTTGACTCAGCCTCTAACAGAAATGAGTACCAGGAATATTTCCTGGGTGCGAAGGCGGCCGGTGCGTAGGACTGACAAACTTACCACCTTCATGTGCCGATTGTCTTGAAATCTGGGAGCCTCAAACTTCTGGAACCTTCAGGGCCTGTCCAGGCCTGTAATGGGATTGCTTTACCTTTACCTTTTACTATTATATTTACATTGTCATTGGCACAATCCTTCCGGCTGCACTATGGCCCTGGGGTCGACTCAGCTTCTGACAGAAATGACTACCAGGAATACTTCCTGGTGGGGAAAAGGCGGCCAGTGCGTATGGCTGACAAATTTACCGCCTTACTGTGCCGACTATCTTGAAATCTGGGAGTCTCAGCTTCCTGGAGCCCTCAGAGCCTGTCCAGGCCTGTTTAGGGATTGCTTTAACCTTATTCTATTTACCTAGCTACATAACGTGCAAAAGGTCGACGAACATGGCATTCAATCATCAACATCCCCTGCAGTCCATTGCAAGTAAAATGTAGGAATATAAGTACAAATAAGGACGACGGTAATGTATGATGTGGTGTTGATGCGTCACTGGCGGACATCGCAGGCGTAAAACCAAATATTTTATATTCAACCAATCCGGATACCCTTTTAATACGACGTAAATATTGTTGTATGTTAATGACTAAGGACGATCAGTCGTCTATACTTTCAGACTTCGTGCAGTCTGTTATAATAATGACGCAAGGAGAATTTTCAGTTTATCAAGGTATTTGTGACCTGAAATTGGAGTTTATAATAGCGGTGTAGTTGAGTGTCTAAATCTGCTGGGATGTGACGCTGTGTTTGAGGATGAGTGTTTCCTTCGTTCTTTCGAAACGTCGGTACGACTCACAGGATCACAACCCAGAAAATCTACTCCCTCATTCATACTGCGTTTTTCTACCTAGTTGTCATAGGTCAGTTCATTTAGAGTGCACATCTTTATCGTTGCACTGTGCATTTCGTAGAGTCATCTAATCAGCACACCAACTAATGCACACACATAAATTTTTTTACATTAAAACATTTAAAATCGCTCCAACATGTTTCGATCCTAAGATCATCTTCAGGGAGCTACACTGTTCCTTGCTAAAGTCTTATTTTTAAAACCACTCACTGATTAATTTCCTTATATTAACAGAGTGCTGTGGCAGCATGTCGTATTGTGTAAGAGTACGTTGCTGAGAGTGCGCCTTACTATGGGTGTGCGTCGTGTGTTATGTTACGTGAGTCTCAGTTTACAGTTGGATGTGAATATTAGTATTCTCTTCTCTTATCACACATTCTTCCTGAAGATATCCCAATTAGGGCCGAAACATGCAAGGAAAGAAATAAATAAGTTGGCTTCTTTTAATCTGTGTTTATGTTGTGTGAAGGTTTCTGGTTGCACACTTTCTTAGCGTGCAGATCTCAGTACAATGAAAAATGATTAGTAACCACACTTTTCCTTTCTGTTAGTAATTAATTCCACGCAGTCCTGAACGAACAAATACTCGCTCGGCTACTCAAGAAATTCCTCGCCCGTTTTGGTACCCGAAGGTTGATTATCTCTCTTATCAGGGCTCGTGTGCGTGTATAGTCCGAGCCAGATAAACGTGGCTCGCATGTCTGCGAAAGGAAGCTTAATGATCGAAATATACAAAAAGTACGTAATCACATGTACAGTACCTTCAGTCTTAAACACTACTGTTTATATACGGCACAAAAAGCTACATGTTTCGGCTATATTACAGCCATCGTCAAGTTGGTTACAGGAATAAAATGGAAATATTTACAGTGCTGTTTATTCAGAAGTACTATACTCGTATATTTGATGGTACTGAGGACGCAACGTGGTGAATTGCCTTAAAATTAAATAAATAAATATATATATTTATATATACTTTTCCTATTATGTGTATGTGTGGTTTTGTTTCTGGCCCTAAAAGGAAAATGTAGACGGAGGATGTGTGAACAGGGTGCTAAAGAGAATAGTTGGAGCTGAGAGGGAAGAAGTAGAAACAGGATGACGAATGCATGTAATTGTGTTATTAAAGTTCTCAGGTCACAGAGAATGAGATGTGAGGGTTGTGCAACAACAGACCTTGCAGTAGATGGGGGGATAATACTAAAACTGTTGTGGTAGTGTACCCTGGCCTGAACAGACTTAGGACTGGCCCCAGGGGCGAGTTTATTTGAAGAAGTTTGCGTGGGCTGTGTGACAGCAAGAATTTCTTGTAGTTTGAATTATTCGCTCATCAAGAACGATTATATGCCTTGCGTTAATACGTGTGGGAATTTTGTATCTTGGTCTTCGTACGCGAGACCGACAAGGTCATTGTCTGCCAAGGTGAGTCGTAACGTTTGTACTGTACTTTTCTCGTACACATACGTGTCACCCCTAGCGGGAGGTTACGAAAGTAACGAAGCCCACAGCTGACACACGTATATTCCTGGTGGAGTCCTCTTTCGGGCGAACATGAAAACGACTCGGTTCCCACTCCCCAGCGCGGTGTGTCTGCGGGACAGTGGTAGTAGCAGTACCTGCTACTTACGAGGAGCGACCATGGCTCCAGGTAACTCGGCCCCGCGGCCGAGGGTACGGCGGTGGTCGTGGTGGATAACGCTGGTGATCGTCACCTTGACGACGATCGACGTTGTGTCCGCCGCGAAGAGGCCCGAGGCGACTGGAGGAGGGCCAGCGGGAAAAGTGAAGGAAGAAGCGGTGATAGAAGAGGTCACAGCCAAACAGTTGGAAAGGGTACTAAACGAAAAGGATTTTGTGGCAGTGTTCTGGTGTAAGTGTAGTACATGTGGGCGTGTTCTGTGTGTTCATGTGCTCGTTTGATTGTGATACATCCAGGTATGCCTTCCCGCTAACACTGCCACTTCATGCAAATAACAAGGGAACTTAACTGTAACACGTGATGTCAAAATCCATCACAGCCCTTAAAGGAATCAGTCTTTTTGAAGATAGGGTCTGTGTTCAAAGGTTAAGGTTTTACACAGGGAGTAACTCTGGAATATGGGAGGGAGTCTTGAGGAGTTTTTTTCCCCCGGCGGTGTAGTTGAGGGTTCCGTTCTTCTGGGAAATGACGTCGCCTTGCTGTCTAACCAACTTACGGCGTTTCGAAGAAGTGGTGCCTGCATCTTTAAGGGTCTAGAGATGTCGTGTTACTGGATAATCAGCTCCCGACCTTTCGAAACAATCTAGTGTTGAATAAAGAGAGACCAACTTAATGTCACTTGTTTTATTATTTAATGCTCAACATGCTTCGGATGTTAATACATCCATCCTCAAGAGCTTGCGACTTATTTGTTGAGTTATTTCGTGGGTTGTATTGCTCTGGTTCGATGTGTGTTGGTGTTACGTTGTGGTTTGCCTGGGGTGGTGTGGTATCCGTATGCAGGCTGAGGCACCAGTGCCTGAGGATGGATGTTTTAACATCCGAAACATGTAGAGAATTAAATAATGAAATAATAAAGCAAGTGACATCAAGTTGGTCTCTCTTTATTCAACTATCAAGATGATGCACGGTCCAATAAACACAAGATTCACAATCTAGTGTCTTTAGCTTCGAGGGTCTGGAGGTTGCAGGAGACTATTACCCAGTGAAGCGGCGTCAGAGCCCGGAAGAACAGAGTTATCATCTCAGGTGTACACAACTGAGCAACATTTGAGATTTTCAGAGCGATGTGAGTATGGACTTAGGACTTGTGGATTACGATCGAGGGTAATGAAGGCGGTTATTCTTTTCGTTATAAGATTGCAGAAACTGCGGAGAAATTATTTAGTTTTTGCAGCTTAGTAAAGACACGGAACTGGTAAGGTATATAAATTGGCTTATCTGATTCGAAAGGCTTCTTTTCGACGGTTTCCTCCCCATGCAGGCTTACTTGTGAGGTTTGAAATTCTCAGAACTGTGAAAATTTTACACTGATATTCTGGGTTAAAATATCGTCGCTTTGATGGTGTTTGTAACCGTTTTCGGGACTGCTTACGCATTAGACCAACTATTCAAAGGAGATTATGGATTAGGTTTTCAGTATTATTCAGGTTGATGGCAAAACATTGGATGCTACCGTGAGATATTATGTACCGTCTTGTACCTCAGCGAATGTCGGATGCACCTCAAAATTCAGAACGCTCGTATTAAATACATATCTTATTTTCGTATGAGCCATGCGCTACGTCAACCGATAACAACACAAACTGCTATTTAATTATCATTGAAATTATAAATTTAGAAATTCAACAATCTCACATTAGACCTACTAATCCGAACTGATTCAGACTTAGTTCTAAAGCAATATTGCAGGCGTTTCGTAAGACTTGCTCGTTAGAAATTATAATGTTGTAATCCTGAAGTTAAGTAAGGCTGCCAGTTTAGCGGGATTAAAACAAAATGTCGCAATTATGCGTAAGTAAGGTGAAATGAAGCCGTATGGAGACGCTGATGAAAATCTCCGCCGTTTTTCGATCTTGGAAATGGAAGGAGAAAAAAGGCGGCTTCACTTATCAGTCCTAGAGGAGGGGGGGGGAGTTCAGCCAGTTACCAGTTGTGGTGGGAAGGTGCAAGAACTCTTCTAGATACGGAGGCAAGCACAGAATTTAATAACCCTCCTTCGAGGACGAAAACAACTGCAGTCCAGTCTGTACGTCCGTCTTGAATGTTGATTATCGTGCCTAAGTAAATGTTTCAACTGTTGTGTTAAATTTCGGGTAATTCTGGGGGGCAAAGCTGGTGAAAAATTTCCAGGTCTAAGGGATAAGAATGTACGGAGTTTTACTTCCATTCTTTCCCACGTTGTGTGGCGTAATGCTTAGATAAAGAGACAATTCTGTATTCTATTTTTCTTGTGTTGTTAAATCTAATTACATGTTTAATCTCTTGAAGCCAAATTCATAGAGTTTTTTGTACGTACAAAATATATAGTCTTGAACACAGAAATTAAGTGGAATGAGATATGTTGAGACTACAGATTTGGAATTTTAAAATTAATTAAAATGTTTAATCCTTATCGTTAATAACACGACATGAGAGCGACTTCTGCTAATTAAAATACATAACTTGCAAGTCTAAATGGAATAGAACGTCGCATTTCTTGAGCGCTGGGTTCTGGATGACTGCCTGTGCCTACCTTTGTGACACTCAAAATAGCTCGACTGTCTCAGTCGCTTTGCATCCTGGGACATCACCATGTCCCTGTTCCGGCGAACAAGCAGATACACTTGATACAGCTAGCAACAAAAAGTGGGAAGCCAGCCATCCATTTCGTGAAACTCCAGAGAGTCGCAAAGTTTTCATTCTAACACCGGGTCACGCCCACGAATTCCATATTTCTGTTTGAGCGCAGGAAATTATTGCTGTTTTAATATTTTAATAAAAACTCAGGAATTTGTTTTATACCATAATTGTAATTATTGTCGAACATGTTCGAATGTTATAACAAATTGCCCCAAATAACGTTTGTGGTGGCCAATGTATTTATCTCAAATGCGGGTAAGAGGCACTTTGATAGAAACATGAATTCCTTACCTGAAAGGAAACAAAATACCATTCAATAACCCTAAAATTCCACGCAGTATTATGTGTTTCAGATTTCAGACGAATATCATATGATGTCCAGAATAACAGGAATGTCAAACAAGTCACGAAACACACACACACACACACACACAGACACACACACACACACACACACACACACTGCAAAAAGCCCTCGTATTTTTGTGTCAGTGTATCGAAAACTGTAAGAGAGTATCAGACATATTCCAATCTCCTTAAAGTTAGCGTTTGAAATTTTATTTACGCCGATAAATATATAACGTGTTAACATTCAAAACTCACACAGATAGGAATGTGGAGCGCCACGTAAAGTGAGTTGTTTCGTTGTCCGATTTTAAACAAAATTGGAGTAAGGCGTCACATTTTATTAAGACGCACTGATATAAAATGTAATGAATATTCAAGAGGCAGGCCAGCTTGCCCGTTCAAAATCACGATTACATTACGAAACAGTAATATTTTTCACAACGTTAAGTATACTGAGACAGAGGATCGACCAATTTCAAGAATCTGTAGAGGACACAGCACCTAAACCTAGAACATTCATTCATACTGCGAGTCGAATTCAAGCTCACAATACCCGTGTTCATGTTGCCTAAGAACAAACACGTATAATTTATATAAGCTATGATAAGAATTCAGCTAAGAACATAAGTTACGTTATGTAAAAGGTAAGGGTAAAGGTTTCCCGTTACAGGTCCGATTTGGCCCAGAGGGTGGGTAGAGGTATAGCTCTACGTTTCCATGACTGCGGTAACGGGGGTGAGTGGTCAGCAGTACGCCCCGGCCGCACTTTACCCCCGGGAAAGACCCGGTACCCATTTTACAGGAGGCTGGGTGGGCCCCAGGGCCGGTCTGGACGGGCGGAAATTCTCGTCCCCACCAGGAAGTTACATCCTGAAATAAATACGATGTAGGATTTGTGTCTCAGCGGTTTGAATTCTAGTCCTTCCTTACAAAAACACATTTTTCTCAGAATCTCCCATCGTAAATCATTTCCTCAAGATGTGATGGTCATTTCTCAAACGTTCCGCGTAAACCCCACAAATCAAAATTTTATTATATATATACATACTGTTTTTATAAAAACTGGATCTTGTTTTCATTGCAGCAGTTTTGGAATTCCAAAATTTTACTTTACTATGGTTTCAAAAACAAATTTCCACCACTGAGAGAGTTTTCTGGTGCTGTTCAACACTTTTCTATTCTGTGAGCTATTGACTAATTACATAATTACAGTATAAAAATCTAAACTAACCACAATGTGTGTTAAAGGTTTTGTAAATATAAAATGTATACAGATTTTTGATCTGCTGAAAAAAATTGTCTCCCTCGTCTCTAATACTTTGTCACTAATATTTGTAGCTGACAGTTTCTAGTTTGTTTAAGATACACTGTAACAAAAAATAACATGCACGAATTTCTTTGTGGGTATGCCATGTTGTCTTAAGTGAACAGCCTATATAAAGAATAAATAATAATTTATTTTTTAAATTTGAAATAAGTGTTACATGTAACATACTCTATTTCACTTTTATTGTTGCGTCTTCAGAAATATATCTGAAGTTGTTTCGGAAACATGTATTTTCTCCCCAAATTTCGTAATAATTAATAATAATAATAATAATAATAAACATTCTATTCGTAAAGAAGAATGTGACGTGTCCTATAAAGAATTTATCACACTTATTAACGGTGGTGGTAAAAGTACTGCGAACCTCATGTTAACATTATTCCAGTGTCGAACTGAGTGATGTTTTATGAGGAAAAAATTGCACAAACACAAATTTCTTCTTCTTCTTCTTCTTCTTCTTCTTCTTATTATTATTATTATTATTATTATTATTATTATTTAGGTCTCTTTATTAATATAACACTTTAGCTATAATTTTCTAAGTCCGTTTGTGTCAAATTTTGGCTCAGAAAAAAATTA